>ENA-OQCK01000150-OQCK01000150.1-human-gut-metagenome-genome-assembly--contig:-NODE-150-length-40874-cov-7.164871_pt1 | contig 40874 bp, 40 predicted proteins | sample MGYA00242498_ERZ504578 | MGnify/ENA primary metagenome ERZ504578 (study PRJEB26092, sample SAMD00036229) | human gut metagenome | host: Homo sapiens | study: EMG produced TPA metagenomics assembly of...
CGTTCTCCAGCTGATGGAAGGTCTCGAAATCGAACGTGTAAGCCACGCCGATCGTCGGGCCATGATAACCGTTACACCAAGTCACATAGTAACGATCCTCGATAAAACATACACGGGGGTCGTAGGCGTAAACAAACTCGCCGATCTCCTTGTCGTCACACTCAAACTCGAGTTTTGTCTCGGAGATACTCCAATGAATGGCATCTGCGCTAAAACCTACGTGCAAACGCATCCGGCGATTCGTATCGTCGCAACGGAACACACCGGCATAACCACCTTTGAAAGGGACAACAGCACTGTTGAACACGCTGTTCGATGTCGGAAGGATATCACGAGGAATCACCGGGTTCTTCGAATATCTCCACAATACTTCTTTGCTACCCTCGGGACGATCTTCCCAAGGCATATCAGGCAGCGGAGCGCCTACGATTTTCAAATTATCCATAACTAATCCTATTAAAATATTACTGTACTAACTTATTACCTTTATCGTCATACGTGAACGGTACGAAATAGGCTACCAAGAATGAAGGGATCATCGCCAGCAAGGTCACGATAAAGAAATACTTATAACCTAGCCAGTCGCTCACGAAACCGCTCATCATTCCCGGAAGCATTACGCCAAGGTTCATGATACCTGAAGCGAACGCATAATGCGCCATCTGATGCTTGCCCGGAGCTACCTGTTGCATCATAAACAACATTAAGCCCACGAAACCGAATCCATAGCCAAAATACTCGAATACGATGGCGGAAGCGATAATGAGACCATTATCAGGCTGGAAACACGCCAAGAACGTGTATACCAAAAACGGTATATTGAAACAACAACAAAGCGTAAACAATACCTTTCGCAACCCCTTGGCCGAGATATAATATCCACCGAGCAAAGAACCCAACACGAACGCCGCCGCCCCAAACGTACCATAATACAAACCAATTTCTTGCTCCGTTAGTCCTAATCCTTGATCAGCTATCGGAGCTTTCAAGAACAAAGGTACGATCTTTATCACGAAACCCTCGGCAAAACGATACAATATGATGAAACAGATATACCACACGATATACTTCTTCGTGAAGAACTCCTTGAAGACCAGCCATAACTCAGCCATACTTTCCTTCAACGAATGTTCTCTGGTAGCGGCTTTCCCACCCGAAGGCAACATCTTCATATGATAAAAACCAAGCAGGATCATGATCGTACCGCAAAGCAGCATAACGATCATCCAAGCGTATATCACGGCCTCTTTCTCCAATCCTATCCCGGTAAAATATTGCATCATATAACCCGCCAGATAAACCAGACCACCCGTGGCTACGATCTTCGCCAAATTGTAAAACGCACCTTGCCAACCGATATATTTGGCTTGATCCTCCGGCGAGAGCTCTTTCATATAAACGCCATCCGTTGCCACGTCATGCGTAGCCCCGCTAAGCGCTATAATACCTAATAATGCGATAGATAGAGCAAAGAAACTCGGCAAGTTTAACGCCAAGGCCACTAAACCGAATAAGCAACCGGATAACAACTGGGTCAATACGACAAAGAATTTCTTAGTACGATACATTTCCAAAAACGGGCTCCATAAAGGCTTTAAGGTCCAAGGTAACATGATAACCGAGGTCCATAACGCAATCTGGGCATCCGATATATCCAATCCCTTAAACATGAGTACGGTAACCATGTTCAGCACTACAAAAGGCAATCCCATAGCAAAATAGACACTAGGGACCAAGTTACAGGGTTTCGACGTTTAGTAGCATTCGTGTTTTTCTCTTCCATGCTTTATTTAGAATTTAGGTGTACAAATATAATTAATAATCCGGATATATCTTTAATCGATCGGACAAATAGAGGAGATCATCCCGAAGGTAGCGTTATCATTCAAATCCCAGACCATCTTTCCGGCTCCGTTTATCTCGATCAACTGCGGGTAATGTCCTTTCGCAGCCTCTCCGTCATGGCCTTGCCAGTTACAGATATACAAACCACCGTCCGTTTAGGGAGCAACTGGGCAACAAAGAAAAGCTGGGCTCCCTCGATATCGTTCGCATTCATCTTGCGAACGATATCTCCTGTCTCGAAATTCAGCTCTATGAAGCAATGGGCATCACCGCAAGCGACCAGATAATTACCGTTATCCAACGCAGCCACGCTAAACGGGTTACCGTCTACTTTCACGCTTTTCAGCAATTGACCGGACGGGGATATTTCCCGGATCTCGGAGGTAGCGAACAAGGGCACTAGATAATTGCCCCGCTTATTCTTGTTTACTTGACGGAATTGTGCATGGGGTTGCTCAATTCGGGTATCGAAATCTGTTTTCGACAGGATCTCTCCTTTTGCGTTCACTTCCATGATCGTAGCCGGGTTTCCACACCACGCCAATAAATAATTACCGTTGGAAAGTACACGGGCTGTCTGCATCTCACACCCTTCCGGAGCGGAGATATTCCAGACCTCCTCATGATCCCGGGTGATTAGCTTCGCCCCTTTCGAATAGGAAAAAAGGATATTCCGATCGGGAGTAACAGCTACGGAATTACATTCCCATCCTTTTTCCAAGGGATGCTCCCATTCAATTTCTTTCGTGTTCTTGTTTACGATGGCGATCTTGTCCCAGCCGGAACCGCCCAATAAAAGATGATGCGACGCCTCATGACATGCGGAACATACGAGTAGCAGGCATGCGGATAATATAAAAGTATAGATTTTCATGGTATATAATAATGTACTAATAGATAATATGCCAATTATAGCAGGATGGACACATGGGATCCACCCTGCAAAAAAAGATCATGTGTGTTGTATTCGCATTGGCATATTGACACATTTAGCGAAACGACACATTGGTTCATTCTTCTTTATTTCGCTAAGTCACGGAACAACTCATATCCCTGATTAGGCGTGATACCTTGATGCACGACCGCATGAACCGCCTGGATCATGGCGACAGGAGAAGTACTCTGGAATACATTACGTCCCATATCCACGCCAGCCGCACCGTCGTTAATCGCATTATAACATAATTCCAACGCCTCTTTCTCCGGTAATTTCTTACCACCGGCGATTACCACGGGAACCGGGCAAGCGGCGGCTACCTTTTCGAAGCCCTCACAATAGTAGGTCTTCACGATATTAGCGCCATTCTCCGCACAGATACGGGAAGCCAGACCGAAATAACGAGCGTCTCGAGCCATTTGCTTACCAACGGCGGTAACACCCATTACCGGGATATTGTAACGGCTGGCCTTATCGACCGCCTTATATAAGTTAGCCACAGTCTTAGCCTCATGCGCTCATCACCGATAGCAACATAACCGCCATGGCGGAGACGTTCATACGGATAGCGTCCTCTATATCGATCAATACATTATCGTTCAAATCCGTAAGGATAGACGTTCCAGCGTCCGAACGAAGACAAATCGGTTTCGTCGTATTCGCAGGGATCGTAGATTGCAGGATACCACGGGTACACATCAAGCAATCCGCATATTCAATCAAAGGAACGATATTCAAATCGATACGCTCCAGACCGGAGGTCGGCCCCATGATGAAACCATGGTCAAAAGCAAGCATAACCGCCTTGCCTGTCTTCGGGTTGAAGATACGGGACAGACGGTCTTTCATACCCCAAGGTAAGTTCTCGGCTCCCTTCACATGGAAACTCTGGTTCTCACAATTGATGCCTAAACCGAAGTCCGCACCTTCTCTTAAATCATCTAAATCTGCCATATTTATTATTCGTTATATTATTATATTTTATAGAGACGGGGCACGCCCCGTCTCACGCTGTGTATTATTTTATAGCGCCTCAGCAAAAGAAGCGAACATACAGCTCCAAGAAGTAGCCCCGCTATCAGCGAAACCAATCGAACGCTCGCCATAGTTACGGGCACGGCCAAAATTAGCTTTCATCGGTACCGTAGCCTCCGCTCCCTCAAGCGCCGCTTTAGCGCCAGCATTCAAGACTTCCTTGATATCATCCGACGTACAAGCTGCATAGCCTCCACCGCCGGGATCAAGGCATCCATCATCGTCTTGTCGCCTCGTTTCGCTTGGGTTTGTTGTTGCACATTCGCCAAGCCACCGGCGAACATAGCTTTCACGCCTGCGGCATCCAACTCGGTTCCCTCTGCATGATCGCTCATACCCAAGAAGAAAGCGCCGAGCAAGGTACTTGTCGATCCGCTCACTTCCATCATCACGTCCATACCCATATCACCAAGCATTTGCTTGAACTCCGTTCCAGACTGAGCGCTTTTATTCACGGCAGTCATAGCGGCAACGATAGCGGTACCATGATCTCCATCCCCGATTACGGCATCCAATTTAGAAAATTCCTCCTCACGTGCTTGATCTGTTTCAGCGCATTGTCTAACATGGCCTTGAAGGCCTCGATAGTAAGTTGTTTCATGTATATTATTTATTTACCTAGGGTTGTCCAATAAGGTGCGTCCGCACGTTTGTTATTCAAATAATCGATATGATCCTCATCCAAGATCGCCATGATCATCTGGAATCCAGCTTGCTCCTGTACGGTCAAGATCTCTTGGATACGGCTTACCACCACCTGCAAGCCACGAGCCTCTAATTCCTTATAAGCCTTGCGGAAGATGATATTCAATTCCATATGGGTAGTAGCGCCTACGCCGTTAATGACCAACAACATCTTATCACCGACTTTTGGCTGTAACTGCTGGCAAAGCAGGTCTACCATCTCCGCTGCCGTATCATCGGCGGATACCAACGGTTTCTGTCCACCGCCACCTTCGCCATGCTGGCCCATACCGATCTCCATGATTCCATCAGGAAGATTCGTGATCGTACCTCCGTTCTGGGGATGCGTACAAGAACGCATAGCGACAGCTAAGGTAGCCACGTTCTTATTATAGCGTTCACCTATCTCAATCAACTCGTCTAAAGACTTCCCTTCCTCGGCGGCGGCACCTAATATCTTATACAAAGGAACACAACCTGCCAAGCCACGGCGATCATCTACATTCGCCCCGATACCTGCGCTGATATCATCATGTGTAAGTAATTTCTTCACCTTGATACCCTTACGAGCGGCCAACTGGCAAGCCATATTAGCGCTCATCACGTCGCCGGAATGGTTCAATACGACCAGCAAGATCCCGGCCTCACGATCCATCAATTGCAGTGCCTGAAACAAACGTTGGGCACCCGGAGCGGCGAATACGTCACCCACGACGGAGCAATCCAACATGCCCTCTCCCACGAAACCGCTCAAGGCAGGCTCATGACCGGAACCGCCTAAGGTAACGATCGCTACTTTATCATTGCCTTTCGGGTTAGCACGTACGACGATATTCTCAGCCGCCAACTTTACCTGATTCGGATACGCTAATACATAGCCCTCCAATAACTCAGCCGTAATATTCTCAGGATCATTTATGAATTTTGTCTTGATGTCTGACATGGTATTATCCTCCTTTAGATTTATGAATTTTGATTTACGAATTATTTTAGTTCCATGATCTCGATAGCGATACCTTCTTCCTCGATGAAAGCGATCGTCAAGTGCTCGTCGCAAACAGCCGGGCCGAAGATTACCTTCTTTCCTTCCAACTCTTTTTCCAAACAAGGAACCGTATAAGCGATATGGCCATTGGTCTGTACCAACTCCGGTAGGCAGCTGCCTTTCTCGAATTTCAAGAACTCGATCCGGTTCGGACTCTTGCTGTAATCCGTCAACCATACACTCAGGCCTTCGTTATAAACCGCCCCTTCTTTACTTTCCGTAGTGACAATTCCTACGTGATTAAATGTTCTCATGATCTATTCAATTTATAGTTAGACAATTATATTATTAAAATTCGTTCTCTTCCGATAGGATATAAAGCCAGCCCCCAATACTAGGATGATCGACAGATAAAGATAAATAAATATCCCGTTCACGTTGTCATTCTGGCCATAAGAGTGCATGCCACTCAAGAAATAATTCACGCCGAAGAAGGTCATCAACACCGAATAGAAGGCCAAGATAGACGTAAAATTAAACAACCACAGGTTATTGCATTTCGGTATCAAGCGGAGATGCGTCACGATCGCATATATCACCATCGTAATCAACGCCCACGTCTCCTTCGGATCCCAGCCCCAATAACGTCCCCACGACTCATTCGCCCAGACCGCTCCCAAGAAAGTACCGATCGTCATCAGGGCCAATCCGATCCAAAGTGACATCTCGTTCACGATACTCAATTCTCGTACCCGCTCTTTGAGCATCACGCTGTTCTTCTCCCCGCTTACGCTCATCATCACCAGATTCGTCAAGCCGATCAGACAGCTAATACCGAAGAAACCATAAGCTCCCACGATAACCGCCACATGGAACATCAACCATGGGGATTTCAAGACCGGAACCAGCGGATTGATCTGCGGGTCCATCCAACTCAAGCCGGACACGAACAAGATGATCCCCCCGAATAAAGTAGCCAACGCAAACGTAAGCGTACTCTTGCGTACGAACAACAACCCGGCGAACACCGTAGCCCAAGCCACATAAACCATCGTCTCGTACGAATTGCTCCAAGGGGCGTAACCTGCGATATACCACCGCATTCCCATCCCATACATATGGAAAACGAATACGGCCAAAATGCCCAGACTCAATACCCAAGTCGTATAGGTAACCCATTTTTCCTTCTTGAATAAGGCCACGAAAGCGAAGACCAGCAACAAGCCTCCCAAAATCAAGTACCCTTTCTTACATTGCCGGAATACATCCATTTGATTATATTTAATCTCGGCCTGTATTTTCTCAGGGCGAATGTCTACCGTCTTATTCTTGGCTTGCTGATACGTATGGATCATTCCGATTACCTCGTCCGCTTTCTCCCAATCACCACTCTTCAATCCTTCCTGTACCTCCGATAAATACCAGCCCATAATGTGGGTAACGAACATGGAGTCCTTTCCGGAAAACACCGATAAATCATCGCCCGGCGCATACCATTTGTGATCCGGGTCGTCCTCTTTCGGGAAAAGGTTTAACATCTGGTAATTGATCAATTGATGGAAGATATTTACCTGCTCATCCAGCTTGATCAAGTCCTTATCGAAGCGGGTACGCTCCGCTGGCATTTTATTGTAGGCCTCTTCCAGCTTCTCTTGCAATTTATAGCGTCCGTTACTATCGAATACCTCTATATAGCGCAATCCTTATCCGTAAGGTCGTAATAATTAGCCAGTTCGCTATTAGACAAGGCGATAAACGCACCCGGACCCACATATCCGGCATAGCCAAGACACTCAACAAGAACTGATCAGAGTTCAAGGAACCGAACTGATCCGATTTATGCAACTTTCGCAGTACCTCGGAAGAAAATGTATTGATCGGCAACATACGTCCGCTTACCGATTGGATCGGCAACGCACCGAACTTAGCGGCATGTTCCGGACTTATCGCATATTTCTGTATGGCTTCCTTCATCTCGGGAGCGGCCGCACCTTGCGCCCGCAAGCCCCCTACGGAAAGAAGAATCGCTACTAACAGGGTCGTTTTACGAGCGCCCGATCTTAAATCTTTCAACTGTCGGCTTAATTTCATGAAACGGGAGTTTTTACTTACCAAGCAAAGTATAAAGCCGATCACTAAAATCACGTAGCCGGTATACGTAATATTCCTTCCGGCCACATCTCGGTTCACGGAAAGTACCGTTCCTTGCTCATCCGGGTCATAGGAGGCTTGGAAGAAGCGATAGCCTTTCACGTCTAATACATTATTCATATATACCCGGGCATGGCGAGTCTGTCCATCTACATGTACCAGCAACTCACTCTCATAAGCGGAGGGACTGGCAGAGCGGGATAGCGGGTTAAGGTAAATTTCACGAGTTCTACGCTAAAAGGAAGCGTATGATAGAGAGTCTGGTCCGAGGTACGGATCATGATACGATCGCTAGCCTCTCCCTCACGCAGGTGAAGGATTCCTTCCTCGCCGAAAAGGTGGGAAATAAGGGCACCCAGAAGGATGACAATAAAGGCGGCATGGGTGACCATCAATCCCCATTTACGCCGCTTAAGTAACTGGTGCTTGATAACGATAGCCACGAAATTGGCTACCAATAAGAATTGGAGTAAGAAAAATACAGGAGAATAGTAAATCATCGCTTTAGCGGCGGCAGTACCATGATACTTCTCAATAAAAGTAGCGATAGCCAAGCCAAAGGCGTAGATCAATAGAAGGACGATAGTCGTCACAGAAGAAGAGATAAATCTTTCTAGAGTTTTCATTTGCTCATTTATTAATAACACTGATGCGACAAATGTACGCAGATTAATCATTTTTGAAAGAATCGGCGATTAATTTGCCGCATCCATGTTATCTATCTATAAATAGACCTTGTCTATTAATCCTCAATAATTACCCGGAAGCCTACGTTGAATACACGTTGGTACGGATAATATCCTTTACGGGTATAAGCCGTCGAGAATTTCGGTCGCTCGATATAAGAACCGCCACGAACCACCTTATACTCGGAAACCTCTTTCGATTTCTCGTTGTAAGGATAAGGCAAGTAATCTGAACGAGTCCATTCCGCCACGTTACCGTGCATGCAATACAAACCGAATGGATTCGCTTCATATTGCTTACCACCACCTGAACCAAATTGCCATCATCCACGCCTTCCTCTTTCGGTAAGTAAGTATAGTACTTGTACCAATAAGAAGTCTTAGGCATCGGTTGCGGGTCGATACCGCTTACGGCAAGCAGAAGCGTGGTTACGTCGCTAGGTTATCCTTTTTACCGAAGTCCGCATTCATATCGCCATACCAGAAATCCTGATCGCTGCCGGCACGACAAGCCCATTCCCATTGCGCCTCGGTCGGAAGCGTGATGTTCAAGCCTGTTTTCTCACTCAGCTTCTTACAATAATCCATAGCGTCATTGTAACTTACACGGATTACCGGTTGCTCTGGCTTATTAGCGGGATATCCTTGAACCACGTGATCCTTCCATTGCTGATCCACGAAACGGCTGTCGTGATCCGGGAAAATCACGTTGAATTGCTGGTTCGTAACCTCCAACTCACCCATCCAGAAAGCTTTGTCAATCTTCACTTTCGCCGTCGGACGAGTATCGGATTGCCCACGATAGCTGCCCATCACGAATTGTCCGGCCGGAATGCGAACAAATGTCATCTTGATACCCGGAGCCAACTCGATCTCCTTACGGGTTTCCTTCTCGTCAGCCAACATAGCCTTGATCCGGTCCGCATCGAAAGGCCAGCCTTTCACCTTCAACTCTTTTTCCTTGACAGGAGCCAATTTCTCCGGCATCTCCGGTTTGATCTCACCTTTACCCTTCAAGTAAGCGGCATAATCGGAGATCTCTTTCTTCCAATCCACGCCTGCGCCATTCGCATACTTATCCGTCAACTCTTTACGACGCTTGATCTGGTCGAAGCTTGATACGGGATGATATCCTTCGAAAGCACATTCGCATTGAAATAACCCTTATCCGGAGCGTTGTAATCAATCCAGTTATAAAGGGTTTTCCACTCTTTATCCGTCAGTTGCACGTTAAAGTGCCCTTTCTTCAACATACGAACCAGTTCACTCGTGTTCGGATGATATTCATACGGTTGAAGAACCACCATATCACCCTCGCCACCTTGACGGTGTACATACGGATGCAGATTCAAGTAAGAAGTGCCATAACCTAATTTATCCTTCTTGCCCCCACGCAAGTCGAAAGCCTTACCCTCACCATTATGGCAAGCGATACAGGCGCGATCCAAGATCGGTTGGATCTCCAGATCGAACGTGAACGAACGGGTCCCCCCTTCCGGCGGAGTCAACGCATGCGGGGCTTCTGCGAAGCCATCACACGTTTCGGGATAGGAATCTGGTTCTGGTCCTCATGGCAACCGATACAAGATACCACCTCGCCCGGCTGACCGGTCAACCAGCTACGCATCCACTGGATAGCCACTCCGTCTTTGTCTAACGGCTGGATAGAGATCGGCGTATTCGCCGGGATCTTGAAGATAGCGGAGCCATCCTCTTCTACCGGTACCGTACCCAACATACGCTTGATGTCCCAACCGGACTGGATTCCATGCCAGTTATGATCGGAGGTAGTCTTCACGTAAGCATACTCATAAGCGTGCAGACGAAGAGATTTAACCGTACCCCGGGGAATGCCTCTCAAACCCTCTCCCTCGTAAATATCCTGAATAAAGACCGTAGCCTCTTTGTCATTCAATTTCACACGGTCCGGAATAGCCGGAGGAGTCTGTGTCTTACGTACGGCAACCGGACTGATATAGCCCTCACCCTCTACCTTACGCAAACAAGTCACGTTATCGAATACGTCCACCAAATAGATACCCCATAAATCCTGTGGATCTAATTTAGCGGCCACCAAGAAATATTTATCATTCAGCGGAGTCGGTTTGATAAACTGCGGCCATACGCCATTTACCAACTCATCCTTAATCTCCTCCACGATCGGCCGGTTACGATACGGGATCTCCTGTACCATACCAGCGGCGCCTTTACGGCTTTCGCCGGATCGAACACGATCAAACGACCGGAACGGGCAATACCATGGTGACCGGAGATAATTCCCACGAAAGCGGAACCGTGGCCCGGCAACGGCTGAATATCGAACGTACTGTTCGGGAACATCGATCCGCTACCATACAGCGCTTTCTGCTCCGTACCATCCGGATTCATGTTCATCACGATACGGGAATAATAGTGCGTCAAGTCCGTGTACTCCCAACGAGTGTACATCACACGACCGTTATTCATCACTACCGGGTTCCAGTTTGCGTCTTGATCGAAAGTCAGACGGCGCAAGCTCTTCGTGTCCGGCGTATAAAGTACCATATTACCGACAGGGTCATCACCGCTTACACAAGGCACGCCTTGATAACCGATATTCGAGTTGGCGATAATACGTCCGTCCGGTAAGTAGGTTCCATCATAAAACTCCAGATCCGGCTCCTCGTTATGTATTAATTGCTTAAAGCCCGAGCCATCCAATTTCACCTCGAATACGTTCCAACGCTTATCGGGCATCGTCTGGGTAAACATAGCACGATCGCCATCCCAATGCATCCGCAAGTCGGCGACAGAGGAACCGTTTTCCGGTTTATAGATCGACCGTACCTGTACATCCTCCCCGCGTAAATTACTCAACTCCACGATATCAGCGTCGAAGCCCATACGGCGGGCGGACTCTTGGTTACTCCAGTTATTACCCTGCGTACCCAAATCCGGAGCCATTGCCTTATGAGCGTTTACACCTAATTTAAAGCGGGCAGCCAAGACTTTATCACCATCCAAGAACGGGTTCGCCAGCAAGATCGTACGTTTATTCGCAATCGCTTTCTCGGCATTAACCAAAGCGGCCTCATCACCACTATAAATGCCATCGAAACCTTTCTTTACCTGCTGTTCCAACTCATCCAGAACCGGTTGATATTTAGTGGCGTCGAAGCCTTTCAACTTTTTCATATCGTTGAAAGCCAAACGAATCGCCTCCATATTCAACCAACTCAAGTCGCTCTGTAAATTACAGATACGTTGAGTTTTCTCATAAAGTTTCAAATACTCACGAATCTGAGTATCAATATCTTTTTCCGTCTCGATCTGCTTAACAGCGTTCTTTACATACGCAGCGTCTTTCAGACGAGAAGCCAGATTCAAGACAATATCACGCTCGGCGGAAGCGTCACTAGCGGTCAACCAGTTCTCCAACCCATCGATATTAGCGTTTAAGGCCCCCAATTCCTTCGGATAAGCGGCTAGCAAACGTGCGGCCTCCTCCTTCGGGAAAACATTCATGATACGGAAGAATACACTACCTACCGTCGACTGATCGGCCAAACCCACCTCAGCCTCGAAGCGTACATATTCCTTATTGATATTGTACACCATCACGCCATTGGATGGCATAATACACTATGATCGTATTTCTTACCGCCGATCAACAAAGGATTCCCGTATAAATCCGTATTCTTGCGGATACTGCCCGAGCCAGAAACCCAATAATCAGGATCTAACTCATCCAACCAAACCGAACTACCGTCCGCCTTGATTAAACGGGCATTCGCCCATGTACCCCAATCCCAATCCGTACCATCCGGTCCGGCGGCCGTAACAAGCACCAACTGATCCAAACCCGTCAAATCGGCGGACATCGGGACAGCCTTCTGCTTCGCCTTGATCCAAGCCGACATGATCGGCATGTTCGCCTTCACCAAAGAGGCACGAAGCTCAGACTTTTGTTTTACTGAGGCGTCAATCCAGTTATCCACCTTCTTTTGCTTCGGACCTGCCGAAACAAGAAGAGAGGTCGACAACAAGAGTGATACCATTATATAGTATTTATTCATGTATTAAATTTAAATTTAGAAGGTTGTTTATTGAAACCCTAAGGATCACGATCGGCAACCCTTAGAATTACGAAGCATAACCCTAGAGGTTTTTATAAAGCGGCCTTCTGGTTCGTGAAACGTAAGCCAGCATTGTCGTGATAGCATGCCCACTCATCTACGATAGCGCCTTCCGGACCTGCCATCATAAAGTGGAATGTCTCCAATTTCTTCAGACGTAATACGTCACCGACCTTCTGAACCACGAAGTTCTTGCTCTTGATCGGTCCATGTCCGGCGGGGATAGCCGGTGCGTTCGGAGTCTCGTCACCTACCTCAGAGAAATTGTATACCCAACCCTTCTCTACCATCCAAGACTCATGTTTAGCAGGGAAGTCAGTCTTTACATGAGCATGCTCCGGAATCATCTGGCCCGGCAACAAATAGATAGCGTGAGCGAAATACTTATACTCCGGATCGTTGATCCAGAAAATACCACCCATACCTACATTTTCGAAATCACCCAAGCCAAAGTCTGTCACCCACATATCTTTCGCCATCAACTCCGTGAAAGGAACATCGTAGAAAGCAAACATATCTTTCATCGCTTCCATAGCGACATCTTGTTGAAACTTGCCGTCTTTATAAAAATCGGCGTTCGTGTACTTCTTTGAATAAGCCATTGTTTTATTTTTTTGATTGTTAGTATTACATGCGTTCGTGCATTCTTTGCGGCAAGTTCCTTCCGGACAATTGCCCTCCCCGTTAGCGGCGCAACAAGTAGCGTCTGTCGTTGTCTTTCCCGTACATGCGACCATAGATACCAACACCAATCCCATAGCCGCCATTTTCATGTTCAAACCTTTTCTCATTTGTTTTTGTGTATATTTGTTAGTACTATTTGTTTCAACGTATCGCTATTCCCTCGATCTCGATTAGTAACTCATTCCGGCAAACGTCGGCCCACATATAAGAGATCGGGATATTTAATCCGTAGGTATTCATCAAACGCTCAGCCTCCTCGTAGTCGGATTTATTCTTCAAGTAGACTCGTAACTTAACCAATTTAGCGTCAGCGATCAGTTCCGCTATATTTTCCATCGTGATCCGTAGCTGACGTTCCAGACCTACTCCCGTCAAGCTCTCCTCACCACGGATAGCGGCTGTACCGGAAATATAAATCAATTTACGATCCTGAAAAGTCATGCTCTTGGCACGCTCGAACTTAGGGGTCGTCTTCTTTTGTCTAGCGACCTCCAACACTTGCTCCGAGTATGCGTGGGCAGCCACCTGCAACTTATTATCGATCGGCGTAGCGAAAGCGTCCGGCGTAGTAAATACGGCGGCATCCACATCAATCAAGATACCTCCCAGATTCGCCCCGATACCCGTAGCGGCAGGATAACCATTTGTCCATTCCGTTTTACTATAAAAATCAGACCGGGCGTTATTAAACGCTTGATAATGCTGATCCTGACCGTCGAAAGCGGTTATACGCTCGATATAATTCCACTGACGGATAATGCTATTCAACGGAAAACCCTCCCGACGAAGCACATCCCCCAATAACCGGAAAGCTTCCACCGACTGAGGCTCTATACCAAAATGGAGTACATCCCCTTGAAAACCGCCGGCAAAAAGGAAACGTCCCGAGGCATTCTCCAACAAGACATAAGGAACACCTTGATAATGACGGAAAGTAATCCGATCCTGCGCATCGGGCACATAGCTATGTATCTCCATCAGCAAAGGAGCGTTCAGCGGCGGTTGGGAGACATAGCTCAAAGCCGGCTCGCAATCCCCATAATACCGACGGATTTTCTCCCGCAGCAAAACCCGGCGTGCCACGTATTCCTCATTCGTACCCGGAGTACCGAAAAAGGCCAGTCTCATGATCACCTCGTTTTGAGGTAATTGAGACAATAGATCGTCCACCATAACCGCGAACTCAGCCGGCTCAGTGTTTAATATCGTATAATGTATTTTCTCACAATAATTCATATCCTTTTATTTTACAGGGAGTTTACATATTCCGTTAATGCCTCGACATCTTTCTTGGAGACCTTTTTATCGATACCATGCTTATGGACCTCGAACACCTCTTCCATGGTAGCCGCACGCCCATCAAACAGATAAGGAGCCGTACGCCAAACCTCAATCAAAGTAGGAGTGTCCCACCCTTTCTCAAATTCGATATCCTCGCCGATACGGTGCATCTTCATATCCGTATAATAAGGACCGCTATGACACTCGCCACATTTCAGTTTCTCAAACACCTTTCTTCCCTCTTTCGCCTTATCCGATAATTCCCCATTTACTAAATACGGACTAGGCACCGGACGCAAGGATTTCATATAAGCGTCCACACATTTCGCCATTTCCTCTTCTGGCTCAAAAAACTGGATGAACTTAAAACCGGCACGTACCGCATATTCCGCACTCTCACGAACACCCGAGATCATGCTTGGGGGAGTCACATGCGAATACAACATGCTCTTACAATTCTTCGAGTTACCAACTCCATCATTCATCAAGTCCCAGTTCATCCCGTCCGTACGGGCATCCCCCGGATGGCAACCATTACAACTCTGCCAGCCTTGATAACAATGATTCGCATCGTTAAAATATTTCTCGCCCTTGTTCTCCGGCGTTTCCGTACGACCCGGATTCATGTCGGTAGCCGTTACCTCCAATGTATTTATATCGACGGTATTCAAGATATCGGCGAAATAAGTAGGGATTATCAACTTATCTCCCGAAAATATAAAATTTCGGGGACCGTTTCCTTGTAAGGGAACTCGCTCACGAAGTCCATACAAGAAATTCAAGTCGTAATCCAGACGGCTCTTATCCTTATAAGACTCAAACTTCGCCAACATCGCCGGATGATCGATCACGCTTACCTCATGCGTACCGCTATGCGTGATAAAGATATGCTTGTCATCGCAAGCGATACTCCAGATACCGGCAGCGCCACGATCCGGCTCGTCCACCAATACCGCCCCAACGAATTCCTGCTTCGCCACATCGATCACGCTGAAAGCACTCGTGTTCATCCAACCTTGTTGAAGTTGGGAAGTAGGTACCGTGAATCGTCCCAAGTTATGAGACACGTATATATATTTCCCATCCGGCGTGATACACATCCCCCGTAAGGCATTGCTACCATTCGCCAATTGGATATCTTTCACTTTCGTAAACCCATCCATCTCGATTACCGATACGCAAGCGGCCACCACATCTACGTCCGCCCGCTGCGAGGGCAAGAAATTCGTGACAAACATGTATTTACCATCCTTGCTGAATACCGCCGATTTAGGCTCACGTAACACTTTCACGCTCCGGACTACCTTGCGCATCACCGGATCTACCTCGACCACCGAATTATCGAACTGATTACATACATATATATGTTTCTTATCCGGCCCGAACATCGGATGGCAGGCTCCCGATCCCGTCGGTATGGCCGCTTCCACCCTACCCGATTCCAAGGAAAGCACTTGTAAACGGCCAGTCTTCTCGAAGGTCGTCACATACACCTTATCCCCATCCGGAAGCAATCCGGTCGGGATCTCATCAAACGGAAACGAATGAAGCAAGCTCTTACCGTCCGCTGAAAAGATATCCAGATGTCTCGTTCCTTTCTGTGTCATTAATAGCTCCCCCTTCGCGTTCAATACGGCATCCGTAGTAAAGAGAGGTGGGTTGCCGGCTGAAGCGAGAGAAACGCAACAGCCGACAAGACAAGCCACCAATGAGTTTTTTATCAAGTATTTTCGTGTGTTCATGGTATATTTTGTATTCCTTATTTTCTAAATCCTAGTTCGTTCGAGATTACCCCGGCAACCTCCTTGATCACCTTCACCGTATTTTTCACCACCTCTTTCGATAAGCGGTCTTTCGGGCCGGAGATCCAAATCGCTCCACAAGGATATCCCGTATAATTAAAGATCGGGGCGCCTACGCAGATCACGCCGCTCAGCTCCTCTTCATTATCCATGGCATACCCCAGTTTGCCAACCCTTTCTAATTCCTCCAGATAGGCCTCACGAGAAGTGATCGTCCGGGAATTATACCGTGTAAACGTCATGTAGGACAGGTAGCGATCTCGCACCGTCTTCGGCAAATAAGCCATAATCGCCTTTCCCGGAGCCGAACAATGCAACTCAAACGGCTTTCCCGGCGACAGGACGAAGCGGAACGTATGATGTCCTTGCGCTTGTTCGATAAAAATCCCTTTCTCATCTCCCAAGACACCAAAGCAAGCGGTCTCTTTCACTTGATCACGTAAATCACGCAAATGTGGCAAGACGGTCTCTAAGAGATTGTGTTCATTCAAGGATCTGAAACCAAGGGTCAATAATTTTCGGGAAAGTTTATAGCGTTTCGTGTCTTCACTAAAATTAAGATATTCCAGCCGCACCAATGTATTCAAAATACGGTAAGCCGTAGTCTGAGATATATCGAGCGCCGACTTAATATCTTGCAATGTTTCTCCCGCCGACCGCAAGGAAAGGTACTCAAGAACCGCTATGCCCTTCTCTAAATTAGGCACTTTGTAGCTCTCATCCACTTTTTCCATATTTGGCAGCGTGTTTTCCATATTTGAAATTGCATTTCAGATTTGAACCAAATATAGCAGTGATGAATTTAAACAAGACACGAAATATGTAAAAAGGTGTTAAGTATGTTGCAGAGCATATAAAGCCTTAAAGGAAAATGATCAATTCTTTTTGATTTACAATGATTTTATCTCTTATATACATATTATTTACCTACTTTCGCGGAATATCCTTGAAAGCACAAGGATATAAGTGCATTCATAAACGAGCAAGAATACAAACATGACAAGCGAAAGCAAAAAAGAAAAGTTAAATAAAAACGAGCTATTAGCTAATTATCAATATCTCATGGATACGATCTGGACTATCTATTTGGAAGACGGAAGCGTCGATATACTTAAATATTCAATGAATCCGGAATTAATTAATACAAAACAAGATTATACCAGCCTTGCCAACATTCTAAGAAACGACATCTATTCTCCAGACCGTAGTTTATGGGATGAAACGGTTTCGCTTGAAGCTTTCTTTAGAATGATAGCCGAAGGATGTTTTCATAAAACATTTGACTTACGTTTCTGCAACGATCACTTCGGTTTTGAATGGCACGAAACTTTTATCGATATTCTTGTTAACAACGAAGGTATCCCTGATAGAATCCTTTTATCTAGCCGTAATATCAACGATTTCAGAAAAGCGCAAATTATAGAAACCGCCGTAAGATCAGAATATGATTACGTAATCTATATTGAAGCTTCGAAAAATAGCTATGTCATGTATACCTCCGGCTCGGAGAGCTATAGTCCCCCTCCTATCGCCAGCTATGACTATGATGGAGTAGTCGCCTCATATAACCGGCAATATATGGCACCTGAGCTTCACGAAGAAATGACTGAGAAACTACAGATCGCTCATATAGAACCGATACTACGGAAACATGGAGAATATATCGTATATGGCACCATGATAGAGAATGGCGTAAACCGGGAAAAGAAAATGCGATTCAGCTATTACGACAGGGAAAAGAACATATGGTTAATGACTCGAACTGATATAACGGAAATCAAAGAAGAAAGAAAACAAAAAAAACTGTTGCAGGAAGCTTTACAGAGCGCTAATGCCGCCAACCGTGCCAAAACTGATTTCCTATCCCGGATGAGCCATGACATCCGCACTCCTATCAACGCCATCGTCGGTATGACAGCGATAGCTGGCCTGCACATGGATGACCAGATGCGTATAGCTGATTGCTTAAAGAAAATAACCATTTCCTCCAAACTCTTATTAAATCTGATCAATGAGGTACTGGATATGTCTAAACTGGAAAGTGATAAGATCATGCTGACAGAAGAGGCATTCAAGATCAACGAGCTATTAGAGAGTTTATTCGTCATGGTGCAACCGGCCTTTGAAGCGAAAAAGCAAAAGTTTCAGATACATGTCACCAAGATAAAACACGAATGCCTTATAGGTGACGTGCAACGTATACAGCAAGCATTGTTGAACATGCTTACAAATGCGATCAAATATACTCCGGAAGACGGGCAAATACAACTAACGGTAGAAGAGAAACCTTCTGTCTATAACGGTTACGGCAGTTTGAAATAACCGTAACGGATAACGGTATAGGAATGAAACCAGAATTTCTGGAAAAAGTATTCGAACCTTTTGAGCGGTCGGATGACAAGGCCATTCGCAATATCCAAGGGACTGGTCTCGGCATGGCTATCAGCCGCCATATCGCCAGATAATGAACGGAGACATTCTTGTGGAAAGTGAATATGGAAAAGGCTCCAAATTCACCATGAGGTTTCATGTCAAACTGGGAAGTACGAATGAATACGACAATAATATATTGGTAGACCTACCAGTACTGGTAGTAGATGACGATGAGGTATCCTGCGAGATCGCTTATGAAAACCTCCAAGAATTAGGGATGAAACCGGAATGGGTTCTTTCCGGTGAAAAGGCCGTACAAAAAGTAATCGACGGAGACACTTACTTTGCTATTATCATAGATTTAATGATGCCCGGCATGAACGGCATCGAAACCACCATAAAAATAAGGGAATACGTGGAACCAGATACTCCGATCATCATCATATCAGCATACGATTATTCCGGTTACGAATTTGAGGCAGTAAAAGCTGGCGTCAACGGCTTCATAAGCAAGCCTATCATGAAATCCAAGCTATTCCATTTAATGAAAAAATTGCCTCAGACAAAAAGGAAGACGAGCAAGTCCTTATCACACCGACTCATATCATATCTTTTCCCGGCAAACGGATACTGGTCGTGGAAGACAATGACCTAAACCGCGAGATAGCGTATGAATTGCTGCAAGAAACCCATGCAGAAGTCGAGACAGCTTGCGACGGACAAGAAGCCGTTGATAAAGTCGCCGCTTCACCCGAAGGTTATTACGATTTTATAATCATGGATATACAGATGCCTGTAATGGATGGACTCGAAGCGACAAGGCAAATTCGTCATCTCGACCGTCAAGATATCAAAGATATGCCCATTATAGCCATGTCTGCCAATGCTTTCGCCGAAGATGTACGGCTAAGTCTGGAAGCCGGCATGAACGAACATATCGCAAAACCGATCAAGATAGACAAATTATATGGAATTATGAGGAAATGGTTCCAGTAAAAAAAGCCGGAATCTCTTCCGGCCTTCTCCAAACTCAATGAATCACCTTTTTACTTCTTGCAATCGCAAGTTGAATATGCTGCCAACATCCAAACCAATTTTTCTTGTTCCTTCAGATAGTCACTCATCAACGCTACCGTAGCCTCATCGCCCGCCTCCGATGCCAAGGAAAGAAGTTTACGTTCCTCACCAATCAGCAGGCCATAGGTATCGAGAATATGTTTCAATGCCTCGTCACCACAGGATACGCCTGATACCTCTTTTACACGGGCTACTTTCAGGTACTCGCTGAACTTGTTCTCCGGCTCGCCTCCCAACATCAGGATACGTTCCGCCAACTCGTCAACCTTCTCGGCAGCGTTGTTGTACATATCCTCGAATTTACCATGAAGAACGAAGAAACCGTGTCCCTTAATATTCCAGTGGAAACCACGAAGGTTCGTATAGAATACTTGGTAATCCGCCAATAATTGTTTCAAGCTTGCTACTACGTTACTTACCGCTGACGCGTCTAAATGAAGATAATCTAATGTTTTCATACTGCTATTTTTTAATTGTTATACTTTTCGTTTTTCTTATATTGCAAAGATATGGCAAATATAAACAACTGTCAAACAGATAATTCCTATACATATATAGATAAAATCTATATTTAAACGATCAGCAAGAAGACTTGCGATAGAACTTGGGTTTCTATTTACCCAATTTAAACTTATATCCTGCGGTAAGAGCCAAAGTATGGTAATTCGCCTCGATCGATCCTCCCTTATACTCTTTACCTAACGATACATCATAGCCAAAATTGATAAAGCATTGTTTTATTTCCACACCTACAGTGGCACTTATCCCCCAATCAAAAGCACGAAGCCCTTCACAGATCATGGGTATAAAACTTAGCGGATTCTTCCGAAGCGACAGACCATCCCCCGAACATTCCTTTATCCAATACGCTTACGGCTATATAAGGGCCTACTCCAACATTCAAACGAATATCCTCAGCTAATTTGAATGAGAAATTAGCCATAATCGGTAATTGCAAGAAATTTCGTGTCACCTTATTTGAGTAATCATACGCATATCCATACGGATCATAAGTAGGTCCCGGCACTGCCCACCAATAACACCCATATCCATATCCGGGAAATTTGTCATTACTATATCCCCTTTGCGTATAATACAAACCAGACTTCAGAGAGAGAAATTCCGGCTTCAACTGATATTCCACTCCTACCCCAATCTTCCAACTCGGTTTCCAATCAACCATTGGACCCGCCTTCATCACTGTCATACCCGCTTCCGGAACTACCGACCACTGGGCTTGTACCGATATTACACCCAACATTAACACCATCGCAAATAATACAACTCTTTTCATATACTTTTTATTTTGATAAAATAATCGAACGACATATATGAATAAGACATGAAACAATAAAACACCCCTATTGGCACCAACAGAAAAAGGCCAGAATCACTTCCGACCTTCTCCAAACGCAATGAATCACCTTTTTTACTTCTTGCAATCGCAAGTTGAATATGCTACTAACATCCAAACCAACTTCTCTTGTTCTTTCAGATAATCGCTCATCAAAGCGACCGTAGCCTCATCTCCCGCCCCGGATGCCAAGGAAAGAAGTTTACGTTCCTCATCGATCAAATGACCATACGTATCAAGAATATTCTTTAACGCCTCATCACCGCAAGATACGCCTGATACCTCTTTTACACGGGCTACTTTCAAATACTCGCTGAACTTGTTCTCCGGCTCGCCTCCCAACATCAGGATACGTTCCGCCAACTCGTCAACCTTCTCGGCAGCGTTGTTGTACATATCCTCGAATTTACCATGAAGAACGAAGAAACCGTGTCCCTTGATATTCCAGTGGAAACCACGAAGGTTCGTATAGAATACTTGGTAGTCCGCCAATAATTGTTTCAAGCTTGCTACTACGTTACTTACCGCTGATGCGTCTAAGTGGATATAATCTAATGTTCTCATAATTGCTACTTTTTAATTTGTTATACTTTTTGCTTTTCTTGTACCACAAAGATACGGCAAGTATAAGTAGCTGTCAAACAGATAATTTTTATATCAAGATAGAGGAAATTTATTAAACTATTCCATACAATAAGTATGCAAATGACATGAATACATAAATAATTGGATACTAACATTTTAAAAAGACGATTATCATTTTCGAAAAACACGTACGACTTTTTACAGAATCATACGGCAAGGAACTAGAACATACAGAAAAATATACGATAAGTCTCCCTTTTTCAGGGGACCCAAAAGCATTTCCCCCAAAATCCCCTACTCGAATCCTCGCTCTATGGAAAACAGATACTCCGGCGACATTTACTAACATTGAGATTTCTCCATGCTTCTGCGCTTCGTCTATCAAGCTCAGAATAGACGAGCGTGAGGACAAGTCCATTTCCATCGGCAGTACGTCAAATCCGGCATTGTTCATTGTCTGGGCAATAATCGCTGCATTATTCATACTGTTTTTTCCCTAAAAAGGTTACCTTTGCGGAAACAAGATTTCGCTTTGGAAGTACAAGAATTATTGAAACTATATGCCGCTCACCCGCAAGTGACGCGCTGGACACCTTACTGAAAAACGATACGTCCCGCAATATATTCCTAAAGGGACTGAATGGCTCGGGTCCGGCAATGACGATCGCCTCTCTTTTTACGAAAGGAAGGGGAAGTTATGTGTGCGTGTTGAACGACCAAGAGGAAGCCGGCTATTTCTATCACGACTTGATGCAGCTTACCGCCAGCAATGAGGTATACTTCTTCCCGTCCGCTTACCGAAGGGCCATCAAGTACGGGCATGTCGATCCGGCGAACGAGATCCTGCGCACCGAGGTACTCAGCCGGTTGCAAGACCCGGACGCCTCTTTCGTGATCGTCACGTATCCGGACGCTTGGCGGAACGAGTCGTGGCCCGGGAGGTATTGAAGGAGAATACCTTAAAGATCAGCGTGGGCGAGAAGCTGGATAATATGTTTGTCTCCGACGTGCTGGACGAGTATGGCTTCGAGCAGGTCGACTATGTATATGAGCCGGGGCAGTACGCCCTCCGTGGCAGTATCCTCGACGTTTTCTCTTTCTCCAACGAGTTCCTTACCGTATCGACTTTTTCGGCGACGAGGTGGAGACCATCCGTACGTTCGACGTGGAGACGCAACTCAGCAAGGAGAAGCTGGACAGCATCTATATCGTACCGGAGATGAGCAAGAACGCCAAGGATAGTACTTCCTTGCTAGGCTCCCTTCCCCGGAACACCTGCATAGCGGCGAGAGATCTCGCATGGTGCAAGGAGCGCATCGGAAGCGTATGGAACGACGATCCGGTGGTAGCCGACGAGGAATCCTTCGCCGATATCGACCAGATGCGGAAGAAATTAGTCCGGGGCGAGGACTTCCTACGGGAGGTCTTGGATTTCCGTCGCATTCATTTCGGGGCACGGCCGATGGGAACGGCGGACGCTACCATCCATTTCTCTACGCAAACGCAGCCGATCTATCATAAGAATTTCGACCGGGTGAGCGAGTCGTTCCATAAATACCTCGACGAGGGCTATACATTATATATATTGAGCGATCAAGAGAAACAAGCCAACCGTATCCGGATGATTTTCGAGGATAGGGGCGACAATATCCCTTTCACCGCCGTAAACCGCACGATACACGAGGGATTCGCCGATGATACGCTACGCATCTGCTTTTTCACCGACCATCAATTGTTCGACCGCTTCCACAAGTTCAACTTGAAGAGCGATAAGGCACGAAGCGGAAAGATCACCCTTTCGCTCAAGGAACTGAACCAGTTCTCGCAAGGGGATTATATCGTACATATCGACCATGGCGTAGGACAGTTCGGGGGATTGGTACGCACCGAGGTGAACGGTAAGATGCAAGAGGCCATCAAATTGATTTATCAGAATAACGATATTATATTCGTCAGCATCCATTCCCTGCATAAATTATCGAAATACAAGGGGAAAGAGAGCGGCGAGCCGCCTAAGTTGAGCAAGCTCGGCACAGGCGCTTGGGAAAAGATGAAGGAACGTACCAAGCGAAGGTGAAGGATATCGCCCGGGACTTGATCCTCCTCTATTCCAAACGCAAGCAAGAGACGGGTTTCGCCTACACGCCGGACAGCTTCATGCAGCATGAGCTGGAAGCCAGCTTCATCTATGAGGACACGCCGGACCAGATGAAGCTACCGCCGAGGTCAAGGCGGATATGGAAAGTACCCGTCCGATGGACCGGTTGATTTGTGGAGACGTTGGTTTCGGAAAGACCGAGGTGGCTATCCGCGCGGCATTCAAGGCGGTATCGGACAATAAGCAGGTGGCCGTGTTGGTACCCACCACCGTACTGGCTTTCCAGCATTACCAGACGTTTTGTGAGCGCTTGAAGGATTTCCCTTGCAAGATCGATTATATCAGCCGGGCCCGTACGGCCGCGCAAATCAAGGCTACCTTGAAAGAGCTGAAAGAGGGCGAGGTGAATATCTTGATCGGCACCCACCGGATCGTCGGCAAGGATGTACGTTTCAAGGATCTGGGCTTGCTTATCATCGACGAGGAGCAGAAGTTCGGGGTATCCGTCAAGGAGAAGCTTCGGCAGCTGAAGGTGAACGTGGACACCTTGACAATGACGGCCACCCCGATCCCCCGTACCTTACAGTTCTCCTTGATGGGGGCCCGGGACCTTTCCAGCATCACCACGCCACCGCCCAACCGTTATCCCGTGCAGACGGAGGTGGAGCGTTTCAATCCCGATATCATCCGGGAAGCGATCAATTTCGAGATGAGCCGGAACGGGCAGGTGTTCTTCATCAACAACCGTATCCAGAACATTTACGAGATGGAAGCCTTGGTACGGCGGGAAGTCCCCGACGCACGGGTAGCCGTGGGGCACGGGCAGATGGAGCCGGAGAAGCTGGAAAAGATCATCCTCGATTTCGTGAATTATGAGTATGACGTATTGATAGCCACCAGTATCGTGGAGAGCGGCATCGACGTGCCCAACGCCAACACCATCATCATCAACAACGCCCAGCAATTCGGGCTTAGCGACCTCCATCAGCTACGCGGACGTGTAGGACGAAGCAACCGGAAAGCCTTCTGCTACCTCCTTTCCCCGCCCCTCACCTCGCTGACGCAGGAGGCACGGCGCAGGTTGCAAGCGATCGAGAACTTCTCCGAGCTGGGTAGCGGTATCCATATCGCCATGCAAGACCTCGATATCCGGGGGGCCGGCAATATGTTGGGGGCCGAGCAAAGCGGTTTCATAGCGGATCTGGGTTACGAGACGTACCAGAAGATCTTGGAGGAGGCGGTAGACGAGTTGAAAAGCGAGGAATTCGCCGATCTTTACGCCGATAACACCGAAGGGCATCGGGATACGGGCAGCGAGTACGTCCGGGAGACCTATATCGAGAGCGATCTGGAATTGATGTTCCCTCCCACCTACATCCCCAACGACTCGGAACGTATCTCCCTATACCGGGAGTTGGATAATATGGAGGAGGAACGTGACATCCTCGCCTTTACGGAGCGCCTGAAAGACCGCTTTGGCAAGATACCGAAGGAGGGCAAGGAGTTGATCCGGATCGTGCGCCTCCGTCGCATGGCCAAGAAACTGGGTATGGAGAAGGTGATCCTGAAGAAAGGGCAGATGAGCCTCTTCTTGGTGAATAACCCGGACAGCCCGTATTACCAAAGCGAGGCGTTCGGCAAGCTGCTGGGCTTCATCCAAAAGCATCCCCGTGAATGCAACCTCCGAGAGCAGAACGGCAAGCGAAGTATCGTGATCAAGAACGTCCCTACGGTGGAAGCGGCATGCGGCTACCTGCAAGAGATGGAAAAAATAAACTCAACCAACTTTTGACACATCCTCTTACAAACACGAAAAGATATGGAAAAGAAAACGATTATAGACCTTTTTGAGAGTTCAGCCAAGCGATTCCCGAGTAATCCTTTTTTATGGGAGAAGACGGGCAAGCGATTCGAGCCAACCACTTACGCCGAGGTTCGCGACCTCGTCTATGAGGAAGGCGCAGGCCTCATATCGCTGGGTGTGCGAAAGGGGGATAATATGGCTTTACTGAGCGAAGGGCGCAACGCATGGATCATCGGCGAGCTGGCCATGTTCTACGCCGGGGCGACGAACGTGCCCCTATCGATCAAGCTGGAGGAGGCGAACGACCTCTTATTCCGCCTCGTCCACGCCGACGTGAAATATATCATGGTATCGGGCCAGCAACTCAAGAAAATCCGGGCGATCAAGGATAAGCTCCCCGCCGTACGGAAGATCATCGTACTCGACGAGCAAGCGGAATACCAAGACCGTGAGATGCCGCTGTCCGAGATACGCCGGATGGGGAAGGTCTATCTGGGTATTCATCCGCTAGAGGAGTTCTTGGCGATCGGGCAATCGCTGGGCAACGATGATTACGCCACCATCACCTATACCTCCGGCACGACCGCCGATCCGAAAGGCGTGATCCTCACCCACCGCAACTATACGGCGAATGTGGAGCAAGCGCTCACCTGCGTGGATATAGACGATACGTGGCGTACGTTGGTGATCCTCCCGCTGGACCATTGCTTCGCCCACGTGGTAGGATTCTACATCTTCATGTCGAAGGGAGCCTCGGTAGCTACCGTACAGGTAGGGCGCACCGGTATGGAGACCTTGAAGAATATCCCTATCAATATAAAGGAGTTCAAGCCGTACCTGATACTGAGCGTCCCCGCCTTGGCGAAGAACTTCAAGAAGAATATCGAGCAGGGTATCCGAGCGCGAGGCAAGAACGCCGTCCGCCTTTTCAACCTAGCCTTACGGATCGGTTATATCTATAACGGGGATAGCGACGAGGAGGAAGGAAAAGGTTTCCGCGTCCTCTTGAAGCCACTGGTCCGTTTGTTCGACAAGCTATTGTTCGCGAAAGTCCGTGAGAACTTCGGGGGCGAGCTGAAGTTCTTTATCGGAGGGGGCGCCTTGCTGGATAAGGACTTGCAGAAGTTCTATTACGCCTTGGGAATCCCGATGTACCAAGGATACGGGCTGAGCGAGGCGACACCGATCATCTCGACCAACGGCCCCCGCCGCCATACCTTCGGCAGTAGCGGCGTATTGGTGCGGCCCCTCGACCTAAAGATCTGCGACATGGACGGCAACGTACTTCCTCCGGGGGAGAAAGGCGAGATCGTCATCCGGGGAGAGAACGTGATGGCCGGCTACTGGAAGAACCCGGTATCGACGGCCGATACCGTAAAGGAAGGTTGGCTGTACACCGGGGATATGGGATATATGCGTGACGGGCTTCTTTATGTGTTGGGGCGTTTCAAGAGCCTGCTGATCGGAAGCGACGGGGAGAAATACAGTCCGGAGGGTATAGAGGAAGCCTTGGTAGAGCATTCCTCTTGCATCGATCAGCTGATCCTGTACAATAACCAGAGTCCGTACACGACCGCCCTGTTGGTCCCTAACAAAGAACGGTTGAGGAAGTATCTGGCCCACCAGAATCTGGACCTCACGAGCGATCAAGCCGAGAAGAGGCCATCCGTATCATCCAGCGCCAGATCGACCGTTTCCGCAAGGGAGGCGACCTGTCTAGTATGTTCCCGGACCGTTGGTTGCCGACCACCTTCGCCATCCTCCCCGAGCCTTTCACCGAGCAAAACGGCATGGTAAACAGCACCATGAAGATCGTCCGGGGCAAGGTAGAGAAAGCCTACGCCGCCCGTATCGCCCAGCTCTATACTCCCGAGGGGAAGAACCCGCTGAACAAGTGGAACAAGGAGGCGTTGTAGAGACGCAGCGTGCCGCATCTCATCCCCCGCGATGGGCCTTGCTACCCCGGCAAGGCCTTTGTTGTTTCAAGAGGGCCGCAGAACGAGAACAACACAAAGATATTTATGTAAAAAACAAAGTTTATTTTTGCTTTTATGTAATTTTCTACTGACCTTTGACAGTGATTAATAATTGCCTATTCCATAAATAGTAGCCCCCCAGCTCCTCGGAGTTTCTTCTCACAGCTAATATGGTTTAATAATTTCTTTCTTGAGAATGAATCTCTAAATCTAATTTTATATGAAAACTAAATTTTTAGCACAATTACTGTTATCAACATGTTTGATATCCTCCTGCACGAGCGAAGATATAGAATTTTCAGATGTAAACGAACAGGGATCGATAGAAACCACCACGTTGGATATCGATGAAGCCAAAAGTTTATTGCAAGAGTTCGTGGCCGATGCTTTCACGAAGTCTAACACGTCTTTCACGATCAAAGAGCATAAATTAAAGACTCTGTATATTGATAACACAGAGACCTTGCCCGTTACAGTCAGAGATACGATACCCGTTTATGAGTTCACTACCGAGACGGATGGACAAGAGGGCTACTCCGTGGTAGTCGGAGATAAAAGAGTAGAGAAAGTGCTCATTTCAGTACCTTCCGGTCTTTTATCGGACACATCGTTCATCGAACCTTTGCGATTGTATTATAGAGATATCCCGATGCTCATTCAGCAAGATCTGAATCAATATTACGCAGAGACACAAGAAAAGGCCATTCAAACAAAGATGAGTGTGGAAGCTTGCTATAAAGACCTACCTACACTTTGGAGTCAAGGATATCCCTATAATGAAAATTTCCAATAAAGTGTTATGACCATGCGCTTGCTGGATGTAATGCCATGCTATCGCCCAGATCCTCGCTTATCACAGAGTCCCAACAAACCTTAATTGGAATGCTATCTTAGCTAGCTCTACGGTAACATCTTCTTCTAGCGCAACTATCATAGATCAAGTGAGCACACTTATAGCAAACATAGGAAGTAAAATCAGCACAGAGTATGAATGTCTCGAAAGTGGAGCATCTCCAAGCAATATACCATCCTGTCTAATTTCTTATGGGCTTAAAGCAGATGGTATCGTAACACTTTCCGTTGAAGAATGTAAAATGAACCTTCAAAATGGAAGACCGGCGATTCTTTTCGGATATACGGCATCAAATGCAGGCCACACATGGGTTTGCGATGGATGGAAAAACATATATATGATGACGGAAATTGCTATGATTACTTAAAAATGAACTGGGGTTGGGGAGGCGATTCGAACGGATTCTTCTTAATAGAATACCCAATGTCTTTCAATGCCGGAGGATATTTATTTAACAAAAATCTAAAGATGATTTGCAATATACATAAACTATAAACATATAAGATACTCATGAGAAAAACAATCATACTCGCTTCAATCTTCTCCTTCATCCTCATAGCCTGCACCAAGGATGACAACACATGGAAATATGGCGACAAACAGGAGTTGGCAGGCTCGGAATGGCTCAAAGTAGAAATGTATCCCGTGACTTATGTCTCCAACGAGGGATTCTCTCCCATCCGGAACCCCAAAGAGCAAACGCTGCGTTTCGAGGACGACGGCTTCACGATGACGACTAAAGGCAGTGTGCATGATGACGAATCGCAAATCATGCGGGATACTATCATCCTCACGCACGGACGCTACGAGTACGAGCACCCTACCCTGCGATTGACACCCGACTCCGGCAGCCCCTCCGTGGAGGCATGGATCTCCCCTCTGAACAGGATTTGCTTCCATGATAACGGAGACCTCCGAGAGTTCAAACGGAAATAACGATCCGCCGAGGCCCGGCCATCACGGTTGGGCCTCGCATTTTCTAAAGATTCGACCTCGCGCTTGCCGCGGAATGCCGCATTTTTCCAAGATTCGACTGCGCACCCGCCGCGAGGTCTCGCATTTCCCCAAGATTCCGTTTCGCGCCCGATGTAAGCCCCGTATTTTCCCAAGATTCAACTTTTCACCTGCCGCGAGGTCGAATCCGCGAAAAATACGGTAGTTTCCAGAGCTATATCCACCGATTTGTCTTACCTTTAGCCAGTATTAAACCTGATCATGGATCTAAATCAACAAGAAAATGGAAAAGATTACAAAAGTAAAAGACATTAACATCACGAAATTGAACAACGCCGAGTACCGAACCTTCATGGCCCGCTACGGGAACCTGCTCGCGGGTGGCGGAGGCGACTCGGAATCTCCCGACGAGATCAGCTTCGACCCGAACGACCCGCTGGGCATCCCCCAAGAACTTCGTACGGCCTTCGCCACCGATTTCGCCCTGTTGACCGACGCCGTGAACCAATCCTCGGCCAGCGAGGAGACCGCGCAGATGTCCGCCCTCGACAAGGAGAGGGATGATCTCTTGATCTTCATTACTTCCACTATTACCCAAATGACGAAAAGCCCGCTGGCGGCGCAACGCACGGCGGCCGAGAAGCTATACCTTCCCGTAAAGCCCTACATCGGAGCCGCGCGCCTCGCCAACTTGCAGGAGACGGCCGCCATCGAGGGCTTGCTGGTAGACCTCGACAAGGCCGGGATGCCCGAGGCGCTGGCGGCGATCAACCTCACCGAAGTAGTAGCAGCGCTGAAAGAGAAGAACAAGCAATACGCCACGCTCACCGAGCAACGCGCCAACGCCAAGGCGGACGACCCCGTAGAGAGCGCCAAGAAAATCCGCCTACGCATGGACGAGGAATACGACGAGATGTCCACCTACGCCTTCGCGCAAAGCGTGGTGAAGCCCACTCAAGAGACCGCCGCCTTCATCAACCGCCTCAACGCGCTGGTCGACGAGACGAACGCCCTCTACAACCAACGCATAGCGCAGGCGAGGGCCGCAGCCGCCAAGAAACAAGAAGGCGACAAGCCGCTACCGACAGCGACTCGCCATCAGAGATATAAAATAATGAAGATCTTTTTCGTTAAATAATGAAGCTCGCGTTTTCTACCGCCGGGTTTCCCATCGAGCGGTGGGAAACCGGTGATTAATGATTATTAATAGCCTCTCCCCCCTCCCTCCCACGAAAAAAACATACCTTTGCCAACTGTATTATCCGTGAAGGAATAACGAGACATTTACATGATAAGATCTATTCGCTATATCACTTTGCTAGTCCTGTTACAATTCGTGACCGGCATTTCCGTCCTATACGCCCAGAGCATAACTTCCGCGTCCGGAATCGTGAGAGACTCCGTAAGCGGGGAACCCCTATCCTACGTATCCGTCATGTTCGAAAACTCGACGATCGGGGCGATGACCGACGATGACGGGGCTTTCAGCCTCCAGAACGACAAAGGGCTTACCCGGCTGGTCGTATCCTCGCTTGGATATGACAATAAGGTCGTAAACCTAAAGGCGGGGCAAAAGAACGACAATCTGGATATATTATTAAGCCCCACCTCCTTCCAGATCGCGGAGGTAGAGGTGAGGCCTACCAAGGAGAGATACTCCCGCAAGGACAATCCCGCCGTGGAACTGATCAAGAAAGTCATAGAGCATAAGAACGACAACCGCATCGAGGCGAAGGACGAGTACCAAAGCGAGGTGTACGAGAAGCTCAGCATGTCGCTGGACGACTTCAACCCCAATCTCGAGAAGAATAAGTTCCTGAAGAAATTCAAGTTCATCAAGAACTATCTGGATACCTCGGAGTTCAACGGGAAACCGATCCTGACGATCTCCGTTCGTGAGACGATCTCCGACCAATACTACCGCAAACATCCCAAGGCGGAGAAGACGATCACCAAGGCCAAGCGCCAGCAGGGTATCGACAAGACCTTGGACGATGGAGGCGCCATCACCGCCAACCTTGAGGAGATATTCAAGGGCGTCAATATCTTCGACAACAATATCAATATCTTGTTGAACCGTTTCGTGAGCCCGCTGTCTTCCACGCTGGCCGTCTCCTATTACAAATATTATATCATGGATACGGTGGACGTTGCCGGAGATAAATGTGTGGATCTCGCCTTCGTGCCCGTAAACAGCCAGAGTTACGGTTTCACGGGCCGCTTGTACATCACGCTGGACGGTAATTACGCCGTCAAGAAATTCCTCTTGAACACCCCGGCGAACATCAACCTCAACTGGGTGGACAAGCTCCGGATCGAGCAAGAGTTCAAGCGGATGCCGGATAGCACTTGGGTGCTCGCCAACGAGAATACCTACGTTAATTTCTATATCGTAAAAGGGGCGCAACAGCTCTATGCCCACCAGCTAAGGAATTTCGATAAGTATCAGTTCGACGTGCAGAACGCCGACTCGATCTTCGGCCTTCTCGGCCCGATCCATGAGTTGCCCGAAGCCACCGCCCAGACCGACACCTTCTGGATACACAACCGCCATGTCCCCTTGAAAGAGAAAGAGAGCGCCTTGGACGACTTGCTGGCGCAACTTCGCAAGGTACCGGCTTTCAACGTGATCATCAAGACCGCCGAGATATTGATCACCGGTTATATCCCGACCACGGCGGACAAGGATAAGAGCAAGTTCGATTTCGGACCGATGAATACCACTTTCAGCGCCAACCATCTGGAGGGCTTCCGCATGCGTGTGGGAGGTATGACGACGGCAAACCTCAACCCGCACTGGTTCGGTAGCGGTTATCTGCCTATGGCGTAAACGACCGTAAGCTAAAGTATAACGCCAAGCTGACGTATAGCGTGAACAAGAAGAAATATCACGAGGGAGAAAGCCCGGTGAACAACATCTCCGCGATCCAAGAGTACGACGTATATACGCCCGGTCAGGACTTCCTCTTCACCAGCAAGGATAATATGTTCGTGGCATGGAAGGTGGGCGAGCCCGTCACCATGATGCAATACATCCGCAAGACCATGCTCCAGTACCAGAAGGAATGGCTGAATGGCCTGACCCTTACCACTTGGGCGCGGAACGAGAACAACGAGGCGGCCGGAACGCTCCGCTACGACCGTTACAACGCCGACGGGACATTGACGAACCTAAAGAGTTTCACCAACACGGAGCTAGGGGCCAGCTTCGTTTCGCCCCGGGCGAGCGTGCCTATAACGGACGAGAAGGTAAGAACTCTCTTTTCAACCTCTCGAAAGACGCTCCTGTATTCAAGCTATCCCATCAGATGGGATTGAAGAACGTGTTGGGGGGCGACTTCAATTACAACCATACGGAGATCAGCGCCGAGAAACGGATCTGGCTCTCTTCCTTCGGACATATCGACGCCTTGGTGACGGCGGGCAAGGTATGGGACAAGGTCCCTTTCCCCTTGCTCATCATGCCGAATACCAACCAGTCCATCACGATCCAGCCGCAAGCCTTCAACATGATGCGTGCGCTGGAGTTCGTAAGCGACCAGTATGTTTCGTTCTACTTCACGTATTATATGAAGGGATGGATCTTAAACCGTATTCCCGGCGTGAAGTGGCTACGTTTGCGTGAGGTGATATCGTTCAGCGGTTTCTACGGAGGACTGACCGATAAGAACAACCCAGCCTTGGACCGACGGGACTATACCGCTTCCCCGAGGGAACCTCGCCGATGGGCCGTACGCCTTACCTGGAGGCCAGCGTAGGTCTGGAGAACATCTTCAAGATATTACGGATCGATTATTACCGCCGGTTGACGTATCTGGACCAACCGAATATCAAGAAGGGGGGCGTGCGTATAGCGCTGCGGTTCTCCTTCTAAGAGAAGGGACGTAGAGAATTGACAGTTGACAGTTAATTTAAGAGAGATAAGAAAAAATGGGGGAGTTGGAACGCAGACCGAACGCTTGGGCGTTGACACCGCTGGTGGTATTCTTATTGACTTATTTGGTGGTATCTATCGTGGCGGGAGATTTCTATAAGATGCCGATAACGGTAGCCTTCGTCATCTCCTCGATCGTAGCGATAGCGATCTCCAAGGGAGGCAAATTAAGCAACCGTATCGAGCAGTTCTGCCGGGGGGCGGCCAACAGTAATATCATGCTGATGGTATTGATCTTCATCCTCGCCGGGGCCTTCGCGCAGACCGCCAAGGCGATGGGTGCCGTAGACGCTACCGTGAATCTGGCGATGTCCATCCTGCCCGGTAACCTGTTGGCGGCCGGAATCTTCCTAGCCGCTTGCTTCATATCCATCTCGGTAGGTACGTCGGTGGGCACGATCGTGGCCTTGGCCCCGGTAGCTGTCGGTATAGCGGACAAGACGGGGATGCCGGACGCCTTATGCTGGGTGTCGTGGTGAGCGGCGCCATGTTCGGCGATAACCTGTCGTTCATATCCGATACGACTATCGTAGCTACCCGCACGCAGGGTTGCCAGATGTCCGATAAGTTCAAGGTGAATATCCGTATCGCCCTCCCGATAGCGATCCTGACCGGATTGATATACGTGCTGGTGGGAAGCGGCGTGGAGAACGCTTACGCCCCCGCCCCGATCGAATGGGTCAAGGTGATCCCTTATCTGGTGGTATTGGTAACCGCCGTTTGCGGGATCAATGTCATGCTGGTGCTATTCATCGGGATCGTCCTGTCCGGTATAGTAGGTCTGTGGACCGGTAGCTTCGATATCTGGGGCTGGAACGCCTCCATGGGACTAGGTATCACGAATATGGGCGAGCTGATTATCGTGACGCTCCTGGCAGGAGGCATGTTGGAGATGATCCGCTATAACGGGGGTATCGACTGGATCATCCGCAAGCTTACCTCCCGCATCCATTCCTCCAAGGGGGCCGAGATGAGCATAGCGGCTTGGTGAGCTTCGCCAACCTCTGCACGGCCAACAATACGATCGCCTCATCATGGCCGGCCCGATCGCCAAAGATATAGCGGACCGGTTCAAGATAGATCCCCGCCGCAGCGCCAGCCTATTGGATATCTTCTCTTGCTTCGTACAGGGAATCATCCCCTACGGCGCCCAGATGTTGATGGCCGCCGGACTCGGGCATGTCTCCCCTATCGAGATCATGCAATATCTTTACTACCCGTATCTATTGGGAGCAGGCGCCTTATTGGCGATCTTATTCAATTACCCGAGGAAATATACACACGTATAGGCTGCCCGTCCTTACGAAAAAACACAATAGTATTCAAAGCAAAAAGACTATTGTGTCCGGGATTGAATACTATTGTGTTCGCTGATGAATACTACTGTGTTCAGGTGGGAACACGGTAGTGTTTGGGAGCGATGGGAATACCGCTGTCGGATTAGCCGAACAAATCCAGCGTAAGCTGTTTCTTCGCGGCTTCCAGTTTACGAAGATGCCGCTTGCCTTGAGGGGTGACGATCTCCATCTTATCGAAACGGGTACGTATCACCGTAGTCACGGTATAGCTCACGTTGACCACCTCTCCTAGCTCCGACAGACGGCGAGCGATCTCCAAGACGCAATCGATGCACATACCGCTCGTGAACGAGATCTTGTCCTCGAACATCTGTTTCTTGAAATCCTCATCTTGCATATAGAAATCGATTGTCTCGCCTCCCTTGTTGTAGATACCTTTCCACCGATACTTACTGTCTTTCAGTACCGGCGAGATGATCTCTATCGTGGCCTTATTATCCTTGACCGTAGGCAGATCGTCGCTACGCAAGATAAAATAATCGAACTGGTCCCGTTTCACCTCCAGCGAACCGGAACGGTTGCGATCCTTCTCGTTCAACTCACGTACCGAGATTTTCGTCACCTTCGGATACCCTTTCAAAGCCTCGTAGAAATTAGACTTACACTTACAGAAACGGGGCGAGGCGTTCAACAGGTCGATCAAGCGGTGTGAAGGCGTAGCCCCGGAGTCTTCAGCCGTAGTTCACGGCGTAACTTGAACAGCTCACGCTGCATCTCCTCCTCGTCCGCCGGCGTACGATCCATCAGCGGCTGTCCACCCACCGACAAGGAAGGACGGGTCAATATCTGCATCACCAAGTTCAACACGATAGAGATAGAGCGGCTACTCTCCCCAGCCACGCCCAGCTTCTCACGGAAACCACCCTCCTTATCGTAAGGCTCGTTGTAAACCGTCAGCTTCACGTCCAGCATATCCGCCAAGGAACGTATCAGCGTAAGAATCTCCTTCTCACACCGGTGCTTGGTCATGGCATCCATATAATTGGATTTATTATTAAAGGAATAACGTATCTCCAGCTTATTCGCGAATTTTAGAATAGAGTCACTCATTTGTTTCTAGTTTTTCGGTTCTTCTTTCGGTTTACGATCAAAAAACGGGTTCTTCGACGAGGCGCTGACCGGTATCGCCATCACGCATTTACAGTCTCCCAACAGCCCCAGTCGTTGGCCGCCAAGCCGGCGCTGAACATGACACGAGTATCCACACGCAAGTCCGCCGCCGTAGCGCAAGCCGAGCCGATAGCGATACCCAGATCGACGGAATTAATAGCGCACGGAACCAAGTCCGGCTTCTCCACGCAGGTATCGAAACCGCAATGGGCGCAGTTCAAGCTTGTACTTTCTGGGAGGTACCGATAATCACCACGGCGTCGGCACTCTTTATATTCTCGGCGTCACGGAGCAGGAACTTGAATCCGGTCTCGGCCGCTATCCGGATCATCTCATCGGACAAGCGCAAGATATCCCCATCCGTCACCATCGCTATCTCTATGATATCAATACCCTTGCCTTTAGGAGCCGTGCGAGCGGCTGTCATCATACGGCGTGCGGCCTGTAACACAAGCTCATGCCTGATTTCTCTTTCGTTCTGTATCATATCCTTCTAAATTCAGTGAAACAAAATTAAGCAAAATATACGAAACCAAGGCAAACATATGAGGATAGAATTCATAATTCAAGATTAGTCATTCGGTCCGTGGCCTTAAAGGGATAAGCCGGGTATTCATAAATACTGAAGCGAGGCTCCGTCTCTCCCTCGCAATAATTCCAGATCGTACGGTACTCATTGACATCCTCGCCCATCTCCTTCAATTGCCTAAGGTAAGCGGCCACGGATTTATTCTCCACGATATAAACCTCACCCATTTGATCGATAATCGGGCTATGACGACGGCTCCCGTCGTGATCGAACTTAAGAATCCGCTTTCCCTCGGAAGTCAGGCCTATAGTATGGAAAGTCATGCTCTTACCAATAGCGGGCAAGTTCAATACATTACGGTCCGTCCCTGCGAACAACAACCCGTTTTCCTTCAGGAAACGAACCAAACGCTTACCTAAAGGACGTTGGTTACGGATCATATCATACAACTCCGCCTGTTTCTCCTTCGGCACCTGCCCGAAGATCTTCTCCTCACGAGCCTCTTGCAACGAGCGGCTATTCGGGGTGTAAACCGCATAATTCTCCCGGAATCCTTTCACGGAGAACGTATAATAGCAAACCACCCCAAGGGCGTTTAAGGTCTGCCGTAATTTCGCCGTATGTCCCTTACGGGAAGCCGAAACCGTATATACCAACTGATTCGTGATCGTCCAGCCCGCCGCCAAGATCGCCTCGATAGCGTGCCTCGCCTCCGGTGTCACCTCTAGTGGAGACTGGAAATGCGTTTGTATATAGAACTGGCTCACGCCGATAGCGGAAGCCTTCTCCTTGAACTCCCTCAATATACCGACCAACTCATCGGTCACACGCAGCGGAAGATAAGCCAGCAACCGGGAACCTAGCCGTACCCGTTGTAACTCGGCGTACTTCTCGCCCTCCGGACGCTCTCGTTCGCCTTCCGTTTCCGCACCGCCATCTTATATACCGCCTCCAAGATCTTACGCAAGGTAGCGTTCTGGCTCATCAAGCATCCCCGCCCGTTATCAAGATATCCCTCAGTTGGGCGTCTTCCTCGAAATAACGCATCAGACGACGTAACTTCCGGTCCCAACTCTCCTTAGGCTTCAGAGCCTCGAAATCGAAATTCAACCGCTCGCTCTGGAAATCATACATGCGCTGGCAAGAAGCGCACAATCCACCGCAGGCACGCCCCATCGAATCGGGGATCAAGATCGCCACCTCCGGATACCTCCGGTGTATATTATGTCCCTCCGGCAATAGCCAACCCGCCGCGTTCGGCTCATCGGCAACGACCATGTCTTCCTTTTCCCACGCCTTAATGCTTCCATACGTATCTACCAGCTCGTTCGAGTACATGATGTACGATCGCACCGTAGCGTCGTCATACCCCTCATGTTCTATATTTAATAGGGAAAGATAATAAGGAGTCACAAAAAAGGGCATCCCCTTCTTTTTGGCACGGGCCAATAAGCTCATCGTCTCGTCCGACAGAGAATATCCCAAAAAGAAGTTCAATTCCGTAGGACTCTTGATCGCCATCGACAAATGGAAACGAGCGGTATTCCACCATTCACGTACCGGGCCTCTTTCTCCTCATAGGAGATGCCCTCGGCGAACTGAAAACGTGACGAAGGGCTATGGCGTCTTTCTATCTTCTTGATCAAGCAAGCGATGATACGCTCCTTGTTCCTCTCACGGATAGCGATCACCTCCGGGTCAAGCCCGGTCGGCCAGCGGCTCATCTGCCTTTTCACCAATGCCCGGTCCGGCAGGATCTCAACCGGATGTTCCAATAATCAAACTGATGGTATAGGTCGATAAATAAATCAGGAGAGACCTCATTTTCCAAATGGCCGGTCAGGAACTGCCAAAGATAAGTGACCGTCCGCACCGGAAGACGCTCGCCCGTAGACAGCTCGTCCACGAAAGTATCATCATGCTCAAATCAAAAGAAGGATACGTCTCGCCACCGCCATTCCTACGTTTTCTTGGGTACTTTCCTTTTCCGTGAGCCGGGATAAAATAAGAGAACGCAAAGCATCCTTAAAATACTTTGCGTTCTCACTTTCTTCCGCAAAGGTCACCAACCAAGGGAAGCTCTGATTATATACTTTTTTTAGTTTAGAAATGTCGGATACAAGATGTTCTTTTTTTATCATAAGCATGTCATTTTTGTAGATTAGAATACATTTGTAAAGCGCCCTCTTGACGATTTTCTACAAAAATAACAAAAAATACGGCAAAATGCCGTTTATACAAATCTAAAACATCTTAATAAATCCTTACCATACGATCGACGGACAATACTGCGATATCGTATTTTTCAATACCTTTAGATTGATCGGCTTCGTGATAAAACCGGAAGCCCCGGCTTCTTTAGCGGCTTCCATATCAGAGTCGAATACATAAGCCGACTGCATGATTACGGGGATATCTTTCGATAGCTTACGGATTTCCTTCAAGGACTCGATACCCGTCATCTCAGGCATCTTTATATCCATCAAGATCAAGTCCACCTCGTTTTCCTTAAAGAGAGCCAAAGCTTCCAAACCAGTTTTAGCACGGATCAAATTACAATATTTATGTAAAATGGTCTTCAGAAGTAAATAATTACTTTCCTCATCCTCCGCGATTAGCAACGTGGGCTTTCCTCCACCCAAATCATTTTTCACATCCATATACATAACGTTTTATTCTTTTAATCAAAATCAAATAAACTCTGATGAAGCAAAGATAAAACAAATATTAGAAAGTAGACATAAAATTCAAGGAGATATGAGTATTCGGGGAAGTTCTTTTTCCACCCATGCTAGAAAGTTACGTCTATACCTCCCATAAATATCGCCTTCGGCATCGGGAATCCTTCGTTGATAGAATAACGGGTAGCCGTTAAATTCTCTCCTTTGACAAATAGATTCAAGCCTTTATCACGTGTACCGAAACGGTAGGCTGCCTTCGCGTTCAAAACCGTGTAATCCTCTTTCACCTTGTCCGCCGTATTGATATAAAGGTCGAAAATGGATTGTACGTTCACGTTGAAAGTGAAACGTCCCGGGGCATACATCACGCCAGCGAAAAACTTATGCGCCGGAGCCGCCAGCAGGGCCTTGCTCGTATGCAAATAGCTATAGTTCATATCGAGGCTCAAATTCTTGAGAATCTGGTAACGGGAATCGAACTCGATACCTTTATTCGTAAAAGTACCCGTATTGACATTCTTAGGCCGTCCGTCTATACGTGTCGTCTCGATCATATCCTGCCCGTCGATAAAAAAGGCAGTCAACTCCGTAAACAAGTTGCCGTCCAAAAATGTCTGCCCGATGGATACCTCGTAGTTCATCATGCGCTCCGGTTTCAAATCTGGGTTCTGAGGCGGGAACATGTACATCTCTCGTATATTCGGACTCCGGAACCTTTCGACAAAGAAGCCTTTATCACGTTCCCCTCGAACGGACGTACCGTGAAGCCGGCCTGCGGAATCCACTCGCCGCCGAAGATACTGTTATGCTCATAACGAACCCCGGCGTTCAAGCTTACCTTGTCAAATAGATCCTGCTGCATGATAACGTATCCGGCTACCTCGTTCACGGTCTTATTCACCAACTCATTCTGGTTACCATTGATACTATCCTGCCATGCGTGACCACCCCAGTTCTTATAATCGATGCCGACCGTAAAACTATTCCCTTTCACCAAGCGGAAAGACTGATAAAGCAAGAAACCCGCATTATGATCGTCCGAATAAAACAGATAAGGATTAGGCGTCCCGCCCGGATTATACCCATCATCAATCTTATGATGGCCCCAGTTGTAGAAAGCACGAAGGGCACCACTTGTCTTCCCGTAATTATTCTCTAAAGCGAAGGAGGTAGTACCTCGCAGGATATTCATGATATTATCGATAAGCGGATTTGTTATCTCTCCCGGGTTCTGGTTCTTGAACTTAGCTAAGCTTACGTCTCCCGTCACCTTATAATGATCATCAATCTTATATCCTAACTTAGCGAAACCATTCGTGATATGAAACTTCGAATCCGGACGATGTCCATCTGTGCGGTCATGATTCAAGGAGATATAACTACTAAAGTTACCGATATTGTACCCATTATTAATCATATACTTCTGGGTGTTATACGAGCCGTACATGATACGGGCTTGCGTACGCCGTCCCGGCTGATTATGCTGGCGGGTGATGATATTCACGACACCTCCCATAGCGTTCGAGCCGTATAACAAGGAACCCGGACCACGGATCACCTCCACCTTTTCCACGTCCGAAGCCACATAGGTATCCGGAAGCGAATGGCCGAATAGACCGGCCCATTGAGGCTGTCCATCGAACAACATCAAGACCTTATTACCCTGTCCGACCCCCCGGATATTAACCGTCCCGGCCGCTCCCTCGGAAACGCCGAAACCTGTAATCCCTTTTTCCGAGACAAACAGCCGGTACTCGCTCCGACAATACGGGAAGCAACGCCGATTCACTGCTAGCCTCAATCTCCTCCCGTTCGATGACCGAGATAGATAATGGCACACTGTTCCGGTTCACATGGATCTTGTTGGCGGAAACCACCACCCCTTTCAATTGATCAGACTGTCAATCTCTGCCGGATCTATCGCAAACGCCATGGAGCCTATCAACAGTCCGGAAACTAGTAAAAGTTCTTTTCTCATATACT
>ENA-OQCK01000151-OQCK01000151.1-human-gut-metagenome-genome-assembly--contig:-NODE-151-length-40867-cov-13.681910_pt1 | contig 40867 bp, 44 predicted proteins | sample MGYA00242498_ERZ504578 | MGnify/ENA primary metagenome ERZ504578 (study PRJEB26092, sample SAMD00036229) | human gut metagenome | host: Homo sapiens | study: EMG produced TPA metagenomics assembly of...
CGCAAATACGGTGAAGAAATAACCCTCGCTCCACTTTCCGACGATCTGGAGAAAAAGCAAACCGTTATATTGTAGACGCTACAGTGATAAAAAATATGTATTAAAGAGACGATCAAAACGTCACACCTGAAAAGGCAGAAAAAAGTCCCATTGGATCAAACTTTCCAATGGGACTTTTTCATTGCCTGTTTATTTATTTTTCTGAACATCAGTTTGATTTTTTCATCAGCTGAATGATCGGAAGATTTACAAGTGCCAGACCATATACGATCAGCAACTGTGTAAAGGTCAGTGTCTGTACTTTGAACACTTCATCCAGTGCCGGAATCGTCATTACACAAGTGATCAATACCAGACCAAGCAGGAATGCTCCGATCAGATAAATATTGTTCCAGAATCTCTTGGAGAAGATTACCGGATAATCAGACTTACAGTTAAATCCGTGTACCAGCCTTGCTGTACACAGTGTTCCAAATGCCATTGTGCTGGCAAGTACTGCGTTTCCGCCTTCTCCCGTCAGACCAATCATAAATCCGATCATTGTCGTGATTCCGATGCAAAGACCTTCTGTTCCGATCTTTGTCAGGAAATCTTTTGTCAGGATTGATTCATTCATCGGTCTCGGTTTTTCATCCATTACCTTTTTCGAATGCGGCTCCAGTCCAAGGGCAATAGCCGGAAGACTGTCTGTCAAAAGATTGATGAACAACAGATGTACCGGTGCAAATGGAACCGGAAGTCCTGCGATAGATGCATATAATACTGCCAGGATTGCTCCGAAGTTACCGGAGAGCAGGAACTGAATGGAATTCTTAATGTTCTGGTAAACATTTCTTCCGTTCTCTACTGCTTTGACGATTGTTGCAAAGTTATCATCTGTCAGTACCATAGAAGCAGCATCCTTTGATACTTCACTTCCTGTGATACCCATAGCAACTCCGATATCTGCCTGTTTGAGTGCCGGTGCATCATTGACACCGTCTCCTGTCATGGCTACGATATTTCCTTTTTCCTGCCATGCACGTACGATACGGATCTTATGCTCCGGTGAAACACGTGCGTAAACAGAAATACCTTCTACAAAGTTTTTCAGTTCCTCATCGGACATCGAATCGATCACTGCACCTTCACATGCTTCTGATTCATCTTCCAGAATTCCGATTCGTTTTGCAATCGCTGCCGCTGTCACTTTATGGTCACCTGTGATCATGATCGGACGAATACCCGCTCTCTTACATTCCGCAACCGCTGCCATAGATTCCTCTCTCGGCGGATCCATCATAGCGATCAGACCAAGGAATGTCAGATTGTTTTCATCTTCCAGAGACAACTCTTCTTCCGCAGATACTGCCTTGTAGGCGAATCCGAGAACACGAAGCCCTTCTCTTGAAAAGCTCTGATTCTGTGCTTCGATTTTCTCAATATCTTCCGGAGTAATGGCACGCACTTCATCTCCACACTGGATGCTTGCTGTACGTCCCATAATGACATCAACCGCACCTTTGACAACCATGATCGGTGTCTCATCAATCGTGTGCTTGGTAGACATCAGTTTTCTGTCACTGTCAAATGGATTTTCGCTCTCACGCGGATATTCTCCACGGATCTTCTGAATATCCAGACCAAGCTTGCTTCCCAGATTGATCAGGCTGTCTCTGTCGGATCTCCGATCTCCACACCATCTACGTTCGTAGAATCATTACACAAAATACTGAAATACATCAGTTTTTCCTGCTCAGAATCTTTCACATCGATCTTATCTGCAGGAATCACTGTTTCATTGACATAATACTGCTCGACTGTCATCTTATTCTGAGTCAGGGTACCTGTTTTATCAGAACAGATAATAGAAACACTTCCCAGACCTTCCACTGCCTGCAGTTTTCGGATAATCGCATGTTCTTTTGCCATCTTCTGTGTACCGAAAGAAGTACGATTGTTACGATAGAACTAAGTGCCTCCGGAATCGCTGCAACTGCAAGTGCAACTGCAAACAGGAACGCATCTCCGATATTACCACCGCGGAATACATTGATTCCAAATAAAATACCACAGAACACCAGAATGATGATGGAAAGTTTCTGTCCGAACTGATCCAGATTCACCTGCAGTGGCGTTTTCTTTTCAGATGTGGTCTTTAACAGACTTGCGATCTTACCGACCTCAGTCTCCATACCAATACCGGTTACTACAAAGGAACCTCTTCCGTATGTGACAAAGCTTCCGGAATATACCATATTCGTACGGTCTCCAAGCGGAACCTCGCCTTCAATGGCATCTGTCATTTTTTCTACACCAAGACTTTCTCCTGTCAGACACTCTCGTCTACTTTCAGACTGGCGCTCTCCAAAAGACGTCCGTCTGCAGGAATATAATCTCCCGCATCCAGCATAACGATATCTCCGACTGTTACTTCTGCAGATGGAATCGGAACAACACTTCCGTCACGCAATACTTTTGCCTCCGGTCCGGAGAGCTTTTTCAGACTGGCCAGCGACTGCTCTGCCTTCACGGTCTGTACCGTACCAAGAATCGCATTGATCGTGATTACGATCAGGATAACAATGGCACTCTCCGCATCTCCTAAAAATCCGGAGACGATCGCTGCAGCGATCAAAATGATCACAAGGAAATCTTTGTATTGCTCCAGAAAGATCTGAAGTGTGGTCTTTTTCTTCCCTTCTACCAGTTCGTTTGGTCCGAACTTCTCCTGATGTGCTTTTACTTCCGCAGCTGTCAACGGCTCTTGTTTTCCATTAATATCCTGTTTGACTTCTTCTGCAGAAAACTGATAATAGTTTTTCACATTCATTCCTCCATTTCTTTTATGCAATAAAAAGAGACTTTTATTGCAAGTTATGTATGCAACAAAAGTCTCACCATTTAATCACGATACGGATGAACTTTTCCATCGTATTGACGACATCGTGCACGCCATAAGCGCTGGTTACTCCCTTTTATTTAAGAAAACTATAAAGCATTTTCCTTTTGTTGTCAACGATTTTTTCTGCAAACCATACTACATTCCCAGTTTTTCCTTGATTTTCCGCGCTTCCGGCGTATTGGCAACTCCGCCTTCTCCTGTCTCACGCAGAGAGACGTGCATACTCTCTCCGACCTCCTTCATCGCATCGATCACCTGATCCGGCGGAATCCTGCTGGTAATTCCCGCCAGTGCCATATCCGCAGATGATAAAGCATTGACAGCTCCGATCACATTTCTCTTTACACAGGGTACTTCCACAAGACCGGCTACCGGATCACACACCAGTCCCAACAGATTTTTCAGCGCCATGGCCGCTCCATGTGAGATCTGCTCTTCATCTCCACCCTGTAAAAACACGAGTGCGCCTGCTGCCATTGCAGATGCCGCTCCAATCTCCGCCTGACATCCACCTGCCGCTCCGGCAATAAATGCACGGGATGCGATCACCTGGCCGATACCGGCCGCGGTATACAATGCATGGATCACCTCATCTTCCGATACCCGTTCTTCTTCATAAAGGGGAACCAGTACAGCCGGCAGCACCCCGCATGCACCTGCTGTCGGTGCTGCACGATCCGCTTCATACAGGCATTGGATTCTCCCATCTCCAATGCTCTTGCGATCACCTTTGAGACAAATGGACCGCACAGCGGCTCTTTACTCTGACGGTATTCCTCCATCTGCGCCCCCATCTTTCCGACCAGTCCGCTGGCAGAGACCTGTGTCCTGTCATACTGCTCACTCGCTGATTTCATCGCTGTCCACATCTGCTGCATCGACTGCATCGACTCTGCCTCTGTCACAGAGCGATCTGCCATATCTTCTAAAAGGACCGCTCTCCAAACAAAATGTTCTTCTCCCGGCAGGATTTTTGAATCTCCTCTAATGAATGAAATGCCATCCGCTATACCCCCTCTGTCTCAATGTAAGTCACTTTGCTGATACCGTTTAAACGTTCCAGATCCCGGATCGTGTCCGGTTCTACAGGCTGATCCGTTTCAATCACCATGACCGCATAGCCTCCCCGCTTGTCCCGGTGAAGCTGGAGTGTAGCAATATTGACCTTCTTTCCATATAATACAGAAGTCACCTCTGCCACCTGCCCCGGGCTATCCTCATTTCTTATGATCAATGTCGGACAAGAGCCCGTACAGTTCACCGTAATCCCATCCAACTCATTGAGCATGATCCTTCCTCCGCCAAGAGACGATGCCTGTACCACGATCGTCTTTCCGTCAACTCCTTCCACATCCAAAAGCGCCGTATTTGGATGCGCTTCTTTAATCTGTGTATTGTATATTTCAAATTCCAGTCCCTCCTGTCCTGCAACAGCAAAACTCTCCGGAATCCGCATATCATCTGGTTTCATCCCCAAAAGTCCTGCTACCAGAGCACGATCTGTTCCGTGTCCTCTCCCTGTTGCCGCAAAAGAACCGCTCAATCCGATCCTTGCTTTTTTCGGTCGGCTCCCCAGCAGCTTTCTTGTAATATAGCCGATTCTTGCTGCTCCCGCAGTATGGGAACTGGATGGCCCTACCATAACCGGTCCGAGAATATCAAATATATTCATCTTTCGTTCTCCTTCTCTTCATCTCTGCTACAGTAGTATAACAAGTTTTTGTCAAAATATCCATTCCAATCTGACAACATGATGCACAATCTTTCATGCTCTTCCAAAAGCAGTTCTCTCCCATGCTCTGTGATCACATAGGATTTTCTTCTTCCCTCTTCTTTGGTCAGAGAATGATCTGATTTTCTTCAAATTTGGAAAGCATGGTATAGAGTGTGCCCGGGCCGACTTTCACTCTTCCCCCGGAAATCTGCCGTACCCTTTCCATGATATCTACACCACAGCATTCTTCAGATAATGCCATCAGTATATAATACATCGGCTCTGTCAGTGTTTGAAACTGTTCTCGCGCCATGACCCTTTTCCTTTCTGCTGCTTTATTCCTTCAGCCCCAACCGGGATTCTACCACCTGAATCTGCTCTTGTGTGAGAGGTTCTTCTGCGGAAAGATACAGGATTTTCTGATCATAATACACACAGTAAATTCCGGAAACCGAAGCAACTTTCTTTCCGCTCCATCCTTTGTTCTTCTCTTTTGTTGTCAGATTTTGAGTTTCTTCTTTCCAGATCCTGCCCAATACCCATTCATAAGGGCTGCTGTAGATCGTATACCGCAAACTTTCTTCCTGCTGCTTTTGATTTTGATAGGTCAGCCAGTATCCTTCCTTTGTCCCCAATATGCTTTTGCTGCGATATTGATCGATGCCCTCCACCTGAAAGACCTGTTCCTTAACATGCTGTGGCAGAAGCGGAAACGAATCCAGAAAAACTATTCTGCTTTTCAAACAGGCTTTCCCGGTAAATAAAACCAGCACAACCACACCGCAGCCAAACAACAACATATTCCAGAGCGCATCCTTTTCTCTGGAAAACCGCATTCCTTTTCGGAGAATCTGTATTGCAGCAAGCGCCAGAAAAAACAACGTCAGAAAAAGTCCCTCTCCTCTTGAAAATACTCTATTTTGCATCCCCCAGACCAGAAGATAGAACACAGTTCCAAAAGCAAATAACTCCAGTCCTGTTTTTGAAATATGAAACAGTTTCTTATAGTAAGGAGCTCTCCCCTGCCGGATTTCTTTTCGATATCGCATACGTTGGATCAGCGCCTGAATGAGCGAACTTCCAGACAGCAGAAAAAGAATCCCCCAGAAAAACAGCAATGCGATATGATAACCTTCAAAAATCCGATCCGAAAACTGTGTAAACAACTGAATCAGCATCAAAAGCAGCCAAAGTCCCGCAAACAATACCTGACACCCATGCTTTCTCCATTCTGCTTTCCAGATGGATGCCAGTTTTTCTTCTTCTGTTACAATAGGAGATGCATTTTCATCCATTTGTTCAAACACACAGAATTTTCCCCGGGCATCTATGAATTTCCAGCCTGCTTTCTCACAATATTCTGCATATTCCTGCGCCTCTTTGGACGGACTGACATCTTCCTCTCTTCCTTTAGAAAACACTTCCACCGCATACACCCGTTTTCTCGGCTCTTCTTTTTCAAATATCATTCCCAGTTTCCACCCCGTAAAACGCCATCCTTTTGCTGCCATTCCCTCCAAATATTCTGCAAATGCGTCACATTCCAGATATTGAAAATTCCGAAAAATCTGTTTTCTGGTTTTCATAAAATCGCCTCCTCTCAACGAGAAATATCGAGTATCGATACTTTATACTTTCAGTATATTATCGATACTCGATATTGTCAATTTCTTTCCAGAACTATTTCAAAAATTCATTTGCAAACCGCATCAGTGCATTCTCATCCTGACTGTTCCCAATTCCGTGAGCATCCACGAAATCTTCCGCCCTTCTGGCATCTTCTTGTGTAAATCGGTAGCTCTTTCCACTGTCTTTTCTCCAGGCATTCTCGATCACTGTCTGATATTCTTCCTCCTGATACCATTTAGAATCTACATGAAGTCCGCCGTTCTTACTGTGCTGTTCTTTTTCTTCTTCCGTCATAGAATCTGAATCTGCAGCTTCATTCAGCCGATAATATTTTTCATTGATAAAACGTACGGTCTGCCTTTTTGGAGCCTTCGGTATTTCTCCATCTTTCACCACATAGACGAGAAATGGCATCACCGTTTCTTTTCCTTTCTGATCTGGCCCCATGCTGTCCTGTACATACCAGTTTAACATGATATATCCGGAATCTGTAAATTTTTGAAACTCTTCCGGATGAAAATCCAACAGTTTCAGCTTTGCTGAAAGATTCCCTTCTTCTACATCTTCTGCTTTTACTTTTCCTTCAGAAATTGCCTGATCTTTTAATACTCCTTCCGTGATTTTTCCACTTTGCGCCTCCTGAAGCGTAAAATAACGATCCTGAGCCTCGATCACCGGAAATTCATTATACTTAATTTTCACCTTGCAGGGTACTTCGGTAATATTTCCAATGCTATCCTTGACCTGATAAACAACTTGATGCATAACGGGACTTTCTTTTTTTATCTAACTGCAGAAACCACGTATCCAGTAATTCTTCTTTTGGCATTCCCTCTTTCCATACTTTTGTTTCACCGTCTGCTTTTCCATGTTCTGTCACTCTTCCCGATGCATACTCAATTCGGACGATCCGTACCTGCTCTGTCAGATTTCCATCTTCCTGATCTGTACTGTGCACCTCCGTCAGCAACTCTTCTCCTGTCACAGTTTCTCCTTCAAAATATTCTTTATCTGGCGCTGTGATATCTGGGGCACGATCCCAGATGGCATACAGCTTCACCTTTGCCATTTCTTTGGATGGCTGTCCATCCTGCCTTTGGTATGCCGCCAGCTTTCGCAATTCTTCATAAGAAATTCTGTTTTCGCGATTTTCCTGAAATGCCGCTTCTTTTGCGCCCACATCCGCACGCTGATCCCAGCCTGCAAATGTATGTCTGTTCCTCTTATAATCTGTATAGCCTTTATTTTTCTGAATCCGGTATCCGTTTTGGAGACAATCCTCATAAGAAACAATTTCCGACTTTTCCTGTCCTTCTTCTGCGTGATTTCCCAGATAACGGATCGATACCCGGTCCTCCCAGATTGCATACAGCGTCAGATCCTGATTTTTCTCAGCAGGAAGATTTTCTCCCGGCTGATACTGTCCCTCTTTCGCCGTCTGATTTTCATTCCATCCCAGAAACGGTACGTCCAGCCATTTTGGAATCTGTTCCGAAACCGCTGCTTTCTCATACCAGTATTTGACAGACGGTTCCGGCATCTGTTCCACCTGTGCTTTCGTGTTTTTATCATACTGCACCGTATATTCACTGCTGATCGTAACTGCTTCTTTTAAAGTACCTGCACGCCGATCCTGATAATCTCCCGGGCGCAGGCAATATCTGCTTTGTGGTGTCAGCAAAAACCGCTCCCACTCCATACTTCCTGTACGGTTTCCATAATTTACCTTTACCACCATTCTGCCATTCTCATATCGGTCCGGTGTAACTCTTGCCGTAGGAACAGACTGAAGCTTTTGCATTACCTCAATGTATTTTTCAGCTGGCAGATATACGTCATTCCCTTCATCTACCAATGCTGAACCACTCATCTGGTAAATTCCATCCTGATAAACACCGGAACCGATCTCTGCCGTATTCGCGGAAAAATTTCCCCCTTCCTGTTTCACGGTTCCATTCTGATTGTAGATTCCTCCGCCCCGGTTTTGTGCACGATTTCCATAAAAACTGCCGTCTTTCAAAAGAATCTCCCCATCCTTTAAATAAATGGCGCTCCCCGATCTGCCTGATTCTCACAAATCGTTCCGCTATTCCATATAATCGTTCCTCCATTGAGAAAGATACCTCCACCGTTTCCTTTCTGTCCGCACTGTTCCGTATTAGCTTCTCTTGCATTGTTTCTTGCCAGAGTCGTATTATTAACCACCGTGCGCCCTTTACTCATCGTTGCAATTCCATGGACGCCATTCTCATAGCTGCATCCATTCACACTTGCTTCTACATTGGAATTGCAAAATCCGGTACTGAACCATCCTGAGTAGAGATCTCCCACATTCGGATGCTGTGAAGTACTTTGCCATCCATGATACCTCTCATTGGACACATTTACCTGAAACGCAGAAGCTGCAACCGAAGTACCCTGACTGAAGCTTTCCCCGATATAACAGTTCTGAAACGTATTTCCCTGAATCCGTGCACTTATCGGTCCGGTATATGGAGCTTCATCACTTCGGATTCCGCCAATCCCGATCCGGCAGTTTTTAAATACATTGTTCTGAATCTCGGCACGGATATTGGCCCTATGTATAGAAAAGTGAACCGCTCCGATATCCGCAATCCCATCAAACACAGAATTTTGCACGCGAAAACTGATTTCTGTCGGCGTGAATGCAGAACTTGCCTCTGTAACAACTCCCACTCCATTGTCGCAATTTTGAAATTTACACTGATCCACTGTTACAGAACCATATTCTCCGTGAATCATCCATCTTGACAGCTGATCTCCATTTTGAAAAACGCAATTTTCAAATGTCACAGAACTTCCCTTATTTGCACAAATGGCACCACAATACAAATTATCCGAATCCGGAACGGAAGTCCCACTTAAATCAAATGTCAATGGATCGCTTCCTTTACTTCCGATCGCAACACTTGATTTTGTAAATGCCAGCCTGTGCCGGTCCGGCATCCTGACCGTTCTCGGACCGCCCTCGGGCAAAATCCGGACATTCTGAAACTTCTCGTTCTGGTCTTTTCCACATATACAAAACTATCCTTCATCGTATGACTCTGTACAATATAAATCGTTTCATTATCCTTTACTGCATGCAAAGCCGCCGAAAGATCCTCATAGTATGTATTTCCAATCCGGCAGGCGCCTTCTGCTTTCTGCTCTTTGGACACGTTGTCCGGCAATGTTTCTTCTTTTTCAACAGGCTCTTCTTTGTCGTCTGCTCTGCTGTTTCGGATTTCTTCCAGGCATGCTTCCACTGAAAAAGACACCTGTGTCTGCAAAAACTCTCCATATCGCTGCAGACTGTCCACCCGGCTTTCTTTTCCATCAATCACATAAGATTGCCCGTTTTCCGGAAGCATTTTTATAAGCGCTTCCGTAAGGCTTTGCTTTTCTTCCTCACTGATCAGTGCTTCCTCCCGTCTTTTCCATTCCTCAACCACTTCCAGATACATTTTGGTATCCCACGCAGCCCTTTCTTTTCCAATGTGTTCTTTGATCATCAGATAAGGTAAAATTTCCTGCAGCTGATAAAGCTCTCCCAGAGAAAGTGCCCCCACAAACTGTATACGCTCTTTCATCTGACTCAAATATGTATAAGGCTGCTCCGAAGCGATCAGTATTTCCATGTTACTTTTTTCTTCTTTCTGTATCTTTGTTTCCCATCCGGCATCCGGCTCCTCGGCAGCCCATACCTGCAAACCGCCAAACAACAGGGAAAATACAGTCAAACCTGCTGCCAGATATCTCCGATTCTTTCTTCTTATATTCACACCTCCATTTCTTTTCCTACTGCTGTCAGACAACTGTCGGCGGAGCGCGAATGCATCATTCTCCTCCATCTGCTCCCTCCTTTCGGGTACAAAAATAAAACAGACGTTTCGTCTATCTCTCCTGTATACTTCTTGCTATAACTGGAATACATTTTACTGATGTGATGAAAACCATCACTTCTGAATCATATAAAACGATGAATCTGTACTTCAGATTCCATGAATTTTTAGAACTCAGAAACCAGATCTGTCTCTAAGTGATATGGATTATAACACCTGTTCTGAAAAAAAGCAAGCAGAATACACAAAATGAGCAGACGAATACTGCCGCCTGCTCATTTCACATATTTGCTTTAGAGATTATTTTTGTATGATTTGTAATATCGTTTATACAATTCCCTGCGCGGTCATTGCTTCTACAACCTTCTCAAATCCTGCGATATTGGCACCAACTACATAGTTTCCTTTCGCGCCATATTTCTCAGCAGCATCTGCCATATTGTGGCAAATATTTACCATGATCTGCTGTAATTTTCCGTCTACCTCTTCGAATGTCCAGCTTAAACGCTCGCTGTTCTGAGACATCTCCAGAGCAGATGTCGCAACACCACCGGCATTCGCTGCTTTACCAGGTGCAAACAGAACTCCGTTTTCCTGCAGGTATTCTGTAGCTTCCATTGTGGTCGGCATATTTGCACCCTCTGCAACCGCAATACATCCGTTTGCAACCAGTGCTTTTGCGTCTTCCAGATGAAGTTCATTCTGTGTTGCACACGGAAGTGCGATGTCCACTTTTACGCTCCATACGCCTCTTCCTTCATGGTACTCTGCGTTTGGACGATAATTTTTATATTCTGTAAGTCTTGCACGTTTTACTTCTTTGATCTCTTTGAGTGCCGCCAGATCGATACCTTCCGGATCATATACCATCCTGTAGAATCGCTGACTGTCACAACTTTTGCTCCGAGCTGCTGTGCTTTTTCTGTCGCATAGATTGCAACATTTCCAGAACCGGAAACTGCAACTGTTTTTCCTGCCAGTTCGATTCCGTTTAATTTCAGCATCTCCTGTGTCAGATAGAGAAGTCCGTATCCTGTTGCCTCTGTACGTGCCAGAGATCCTCCGTAAGTAAGCCCTTTTCCTGTCAGGACCCCTTCAAATACTCCGCGGATTCTCTTATACTGACCGAACATGTATCCGATCTCTCTTGCTCCTGTACCGATATCTCCTGCCGGAACATCTGTATCAGCGCCGATATATTTGCATAACTCTGTCATAAAGCTCTGGCAGAATGCCATGATCTCTCTGTCTGATTTTCCTTTCGGATCAAAATCAGAACCACCTTTCCTCCACCGATCGGAAGTCCTGTCAGAGAGTTCTTGAAAATCTGCTCAAATCCAAGGAATTTGATGATTCCGAGGTTTACAGAAGGATGAAGTCTCAGACCTCCTTTGTAAGGTCCGATCGCACTGTTGAACTGTACACGGTATCCTGTGTTAACATGTACCTGTCCGTTGTCGTCAACCCATGGCACACGGAATTTGAACTGTCTTTCCGGCTCAACAAGTCTTTCCAGAAGTGCATCTTTACGGAACTTCTCCTCATTTGCTTCTACTACTACTCGCAGGGATTCCAGTACTTCTTTGACTGCCTGGTGAAATTCCGGCTCTGCAGGATTTTTCTTTACAACTAAATCAATTACTTCATCAACGTATGACATCATTATTACCTCCTGAAAATAGAAATACCCAAATAGATAAATTGCATCCGGGTTTTACAAGACATCTTGTCCTTTTTCTATATTATAGTGATATTTCCCGATTGTCAAGAATTTCTTGCATCAAATTTCATTGTTTTAATACTTTGTCTCGATAAAGTTTTTGAAATTTTAGATTTGAAATCCTGCATTTTTCTTCTTTATTGCATAATTCGTATACTCATAATCTCCCTTGCATGAACAACTGCCTCTGCAATCTTTAATTCACATTAAAAATAGAGTGTCTTACGACACTCTATTTATCTGCACATATTAGTTATATTTACGTTTTCTAGCAGCTTCAGATTTTTTCTTACGTCTTACGCTTGGTTTTTCGTAATGTTCTCTTTTACGAATCTCCTGCTGGATTCCAGCTTTTGCGCAATTTCTTTTAAATCTGCGTAAAGCGCTGTCTAACGTCTCGTTTTCTTTTACGATTACATTTGACATAGTCTCACACCTAACCTCCCCTCCAGCCTGGTATTGTGCATCATACGACTGTTCGGGTATTTTTATTGCACTACAAAGAATTATAACATATTTTCCGGAACGTCAACTGATTTTTTTCATTTTTTTAAGAAGTTGTCCTTCCAGTGCTTCTGCTGCTTTTTTCAGTGCTTCCTGGATTCCTGCCGGGTTCTTTCCACCAGCCTGCGCCATATTCGGGCGACCGCCGCCGCCACCGCCAACAAGACCTGCAATGGCTTTTACAAGGTTACCTGCATGAGCACCCTGTTTCATTGCCGCATCTGTCGCAGTTACCATCAGGCTGACTTTTCCATCATTTCCGGATGCCAGAACAACAACACCTTCTCCGAGTTTTTCTTTGAGCTGATCTCCAAGATCACGAAGCCCGTTCATATCGACTCCATCCACCTCTGCTGCAAGAAGTTTCACACCTTTGATCTCCTGTACCTGATCCATGACATCTCCCATGGCATCCTGTGCCAGTTTGCTCTTCAAGCTTTCCACTTCACTGTGCAGCGCCTTGTTTTCTGCTGTCAGATGCGCAATCTTCTCAGCCAGATTATCTGGTGTCGCTTTCAGTACTTTTGCAGCTTCATTCAGTTTCTTTTCCAGATTGTCATAGTAACGGATCAATCCCTTGGATGTCAGTGCCTCGATTCTTCTCACACCGGCAGCAACTCCCGATTCAGAAAGAATCTTGAACGCCATGATCTCATTTGTATTCTTTACGTGAGTTCCTCCACAGAATTCAATAGAGTAGTCTCCCATATTGACAACTCGTACCACATCTCCGTATTTTTCACCAAACAGGGCCTGTGCTCCTGTCTTTCTTGCCTCTTCGATCGGCATGTTTTCTACTTTTACAGGAAGTCCTGCCACAATCTGCTCATTCACGATTTCTTCCACTTTCTGCAGTTCTTCCGCTGTCATGGCAGAGAAATGAGAAAAGTCGAAGCGAAGTCTGTCTTCGTTCACGCTGGATCCTGCCTGCTCTACGTGTGTTCCAAGAACGGTTCTCAACGCTTTCTGAAGCAGGTGTGTCGCACTGTGGTTTCTTGCAGACAATGCACGTTTTTCAGCATCTACACACAATTCTGCCTGATCCCCTGTTTTGATCATTCCTTTGATGACCACTCCTACATGACCGATCTTTCCACCTAAAAGTTTTACTGTATCTTCTACTTTGAATTCACCTTCTGCTGTACGGATGATTCCTGTGTCTGCCTCCTGTCCGCCGCTTGTTGCATAGAATGGAGTCTCTTCTGCAAATACAGTACCTCTCTGTCCGTCAGAAAGCGCTTCTACGATTTCTGTGTCAGAAGTCAGAACCGTAATCGGAGACTTCCATGCCAGATTCTCATAGCCTACAAATGTACTTGTGATACTTGGATCAATGGATTCGTAAACCGTCACATCCGCTCCCATATAGTTCGTCTCTCCGCGGGCTGCACGGGCAGTCTTTCTCTGAACTTCCATGGATGCGTGGAATCCCTCTTCATCCACCTGCATTCCTTTTTCTTCCAGGATCTCTTTTGTCAGATCAATCGGGAATCCATATGTGTCATACAGCTTGAACGCATCTGCGCCAGACAGAGTTGTTGTCTGCTCTGCTTCCATTTTCGCTGTCATTTCCGCAAGAATACCAAGTCCCTGATCGATCGTCTTGTTAAACTGATCTTCCTCTTTTGCAATGACTTTTAAAATAAAGTCTTTCTTTTCTTCCAGTTCCGGATATCCGTCTTTTGATCCTTCGATGACGGTCTGTGCCAGTTCCGGAATAAAGCTTCCCTCGATTCCGAGCAGTCTTCCATGGCGGCATGCACGTCTTAACAAACGGCGGAGCACATATCCTCTTCCTTCATTGGACGGCATAATTCCATCAGAAATCATAAAGGTCACAGAACGTGTATGGTCTGTGATGACACGGATGGAAATATCAGCCTGTGCATCTTTTCCATACTCTGTATCAGCAAGACGGCAAATGTGATCACGCAGTGCCTTGAGTGTATCCACATCAAAGATCGAATCCACATCCTGTACAACAGATGCCAGACGCTCCAGTCCCATTCCGGTATCAATATTTTTCTGCTCCAGTTCGGAATAATGTCCATGTCCGTCATTATCAAACTGTGTAAATACGTTGTTCCAGATTTCCATGTAACGGTCGCATTCACAACCTACCGTACAATCCGGGCTGCCGCATCCGTATTTTTCCCCTCTGTCATAATAAATCTCGGAACAAGGACCGCATGGGCCGGAACCATGCTCCCAGAAATTGTCTGCTTTTCCAAAACGGAAAATACGCTCTGCCGGGATCCCCATTTTCTTATTCCAGATTTCGAATGCCTCTTCATCTTCTTCGTATATGGACGGATACAATCTGTCTGGATCCAGACCTACTACCTCTGTCAAAAATTCCCAGGACCATTCGATTGCTTCATTCTTAAAGTAATCTCCAAACGAGAAGTTTCCAAGCATCTCAAAGAATGTACCATGACGTGCTGTCTTTCCTACATTCTCGATATCTCCTGTACGGATACATTTCTGACAGGTTGTCACTCTGCGTCTCGGCGGGATCTCCTGTCCTGTAAAATATGGTTTTAACGGAGCCATCCCCGAGTTGATCAGAAGAAGACTCTTATCATTGTGTGGCACCAAAGAAAAACTCTTCATTGCCAGATGTCCCTTGCTTTCAAAGAACTCCAAAAACATTTTTCTTAATTGGTTTACTCCATATGGCTGCATACCTTATCCTCCGGTTTCATTCGCTAATCTCACAAAAAGGGGCTGCCGCAAGACATTCGTTTTGCAGCAGACCCACGTCTAATTTATCATACCACAGCTTATTTTTTTTGTAAATCCTATTCTAGCTCAATTTCTTCCAGCTCTTTCGGCGGAATCGGCGTAGTTGAATTCTTTACATAAGCTGCCAGATCCTTTTTCGCCTTCAATACCGGAATATTCGTTCCTGCTCCTGCAATACATCCTCCGGGACATCCCATCCCCTCAATCAGGCAGCCGTTAAGTCTTCCGGCTTTGGCAAGCGTCAGTGTCTTTTTGCACTCGGCAAGCCCTTCTGCATGCTCAATGCTGACTTCCACATCCGGATAGTATTCATTGATACACTTTTCAATCGCTTCTGCTACTCCGCCTGCACAGGCATATCCTCTTCCGGCACCTGTCGCATCGTGGAAAGAGGACTCTGCTTCATACTGGGAAAGATCAATCTCTTTGGCATCAAACATCGCCTGCAGTTCTTCAAAAGTAACTACAAAATCCACATCACTTCGAACACTTCTTCTGGAAGCCTCCAGCTTTTTCGCCGCACATGGTCCGATAAAGACTACTTTGGCATTCGGATGCTCTTTTTTAATACTTCTCGCTGTTGCCACCATTGGTGTCAGTTCCTGTGAAATCTGATCGATCAGATCCGGGAAGAATTTCTTCGCCAGCATTGCCCAGGAAGGACAGCAGGAAGTCAGAAGGAACGGCAGCTCTCCGGTCACGACTTTTTCTACATAATGATGCGCCTCGGCAACTGCACCGATATCTGCTCCCAGCGCCACCTCATGCACGCCTTTGAATCCCAATTCAATCAATGCCGCCTTGATATTTCTTGGATTAATATTCTCTCCAAACTGCCCGACAAATGCCGGTGCAATCTCCGCAATGATCTCGCTTCCCTCTTCCTGTAGTGCTCTTGTGAGCTGGAAAATCTGGGACTTATCCGAAATCGCTCCAAACGGACAACTCACCATACACATTCCGCAGGACACACATTTTTCTGTGTCAATATAGCACGGCCGTATTTGTCAGAAACAATCGCTCCCACACCACAGGCATTTTTACATGGGCGCTCTTTTTTCGCGATCGCATCATACGGACAGACTGCCTTACATTTTCCGCATTTGATGCATTTTTCCTGATCAATATAGGATTTTCCGTTGACCATGGAAATGGCACCCTTCGGACAGACCTCACTGCACGGATGTGCAAGACACCCCTTGCACATATTGCTGACTTCATATTTGTTCTCCTCACAGCTTTCACAGGCAGACGGAATCACCTGCATCAGCGGCGGCTCATAATATTTTTCGGAAATATTACTTTCCTGCACTCCCGCCGTCAGATGTACCGGCTTGTCTTCCGGGCGCAGGGAAAGTCCCATCGCAAGACGAAGTCGCTCCCGAACGATCGCACGGGAACGATACGTACTCTCTCTGTACTTTACCGTATCATCATTGACAATCTCATACGGAATGGCTTCCATATCTTCCAGCAGGGTCTCTGAATTTGCTTCAAATCCAAGCTTTGCCACTTCCTTGAACACACGTCTGCGAATTGCTCTCACCTGGGTATCCAGGCCTCTCATATTGGACATTTTGATTTCCTCCTTTGTCTGTGACTTTTTATTGCTGCAGCAGTCCTTGTGCGTAATACACGGACTGCATTGCATCTTTTCCATAAAAATCTGCACCGATCATATCTGCATATTCCTGATTTAGGACAGCGCCTCCTACCATTACTTTGCACCACGGTGCTTTTTCTCTGAGCTGGCGGATCGTCTCCTCCATACTGACAACAGTCGTGGTCATCAGCGCACTCAATCCCACAAGCCGAATCTGCTGTGCAACAACAGTATCTACAATGGTCTCCGGCGGCACATCTTTTCCAAGATCCACTACCTCAAAACTGTAATTCTCCAGAAGAACTTTTACAATATTCTTGCCAATATCGTGAATATCGCCTTTGACTGTCGCAAGCACGATTTTTTCTTTTTTCTCCTGCACGTCTCCACTGTTCTCCAGCCCTTCTTTTAAAACTGCAAATGCTGTTTTTGCAGCCTCTGCGCTCATCAGAAGCTGAGGCAAAAAGACCGTTCCTTTTTCAAATCCCTTTCCCACGGTATCCAGCGCGGGAATCAAGTGTTCATTGATGATATCCAACGGCTTTTTCTCCTGCATCAGCACATTTGTAATCTGATGTGCTTCCTCTTTTAAGCCTTTTTCAATCGCAGCCTGCAGTGTCATCATCCCCCCTGCTGTCCGCCCTGCGCCGGTTGTAATACTTCCGGGCGCAGAAGCGAACTCTACATTAGCACTTCCGTAGCGTCCAATGTAATTTTCACAGTTCGGATCCAGATTCATCAGTACATGATACGCATAATAGGAACGCATCATATCTTCCGATGCAGGATTGATGATGCCGGCGCTTAATCCCTGGAACATGGCCATCGTATAAAAATTCGCATTGATGATCGGTCTTCCCGGCAGTCCAAATGAAATATTGGAAACACCAAGAACCGTATTCACACCAAGATCATACCGGACTCTGTGCAGTGCTTCCAGAGTAATCTTTGCCCCTTCCGGTTCTGAGCTGACGGTCATGGCAAGTACATCGATCACAAGATCTTTCTTGTCAATGCCATACTTTGCCGCCTCACGGATGATCTTCTCTGCGATTGCCACACGGCCGTCTGCCGTTTCTGGAATCCCGTCTTCATCCAGCGTCAGACCGATCACTACACCGCCGTATTTTTGGATCAGCGGGAATACCGCATCCATGGATTCCTGTTTTCCACTGACTGAATTCACCATCGGTTTTCCGTTGTAGATCCGCATTGCCTGTTCCATCGCCTGAATATCCACGGTATCGATCTGCAGCGGAAGACTGGTCACACTCTGAAGCTCTGTAATGACTTCTTTCATCATCGATACTTCATCAATATCCGGCAATCCTACATTCACATCCAGAATATGCGCTCCATTATCCTGCTGCATGATCCCTTCTTTGAGGATATAATCCAGATCATGATCTTTGAGCGCCTGTTTGAACTTCTTCTTTCCCGTCGGATTGATCCGTTCTCCGATGATCCTGGATCCCGTACCAAGCATCACTGCCTGTCCGTAAGAAGATACGATCGTATGAACTTTTTTCTCCGGTGTTTGATCAAAAGATCCTTACACTGTGCGATCATTGCCCGGATGTGATCCGGTGTCGTACCACAGCATCCGCCGATCACACAGGCTCCTGTTTCTACGATCATTTCCATCGTCTTTGCAAACTGCTCCGGCTCTACATCATAATAAGTCTCACCATCTCGCTGTTTCGGAAGTCCTGCATTTGGCTTGACAATCACCGGAAGAGACGTATATTCCAAAATCTCATGCAGGATCGGCATCATCTGCTCAGGTCCCATCCCGCAGTTGATCCCCAGTGCATCCACGCGCAGTCCTTCCAGAAGTGCAACTACAGAAGGTACATCCGCTCCGGTGAGCAGCTTTCCTCTCTCATCAAAAATAGTCGTCACAAACACCGGAAGGGTTGTATTCTCTTTCGCTGCAAGTACCGCTGCCTTCAATTCATAGGTGTCACTCATCGTCTCGATATGGATCAGATCTGCTCCGGCCTGTTCTCCATAGATCATCACTTCCTTGAAAGCTTCATAAGCGGTCTCAAATTCCAGATCCCCCATGGGCTTTAACAGCTTTCCGGTAGGGCCGATATCCAACGCGGTATACACTTCCCGGTTGTCTCTCACCCCCTGTTTCGCCGCTTCCTTCACATGAGAAACCGCAGAGAAAATAATCTCTTTTAAGGAACAGCTCTCATCGTGAAACTTCAACGCATTTGCTCCGAATGTATTGGTCAGGACAATATCACTTCCGGCTTCAAAATAACTGCGGTGAATCTGACGCACTGCCTCTGCATGCGTCAGATTCCAAGTCTCCGGCAATTCTCCGGGAAGAAGCCCTTTGCCTGAAGCAAGGTTCCCATCCCACCGTCAAAAAATAAAAGTTCTTTTCCCAAGCGTTCTAAAATCATATCGTATCCCTTCTATATTCACAGTCCTTTTTTTCACAAATCTCGCAGCCCTGTATCGGACACCGCTCTTTGATACGGCTCATTCCGATCACTGCTGTCACCGATTTTGTCGGAGTCATCATAAAACTGTCCGTCATGGTCAGTCCGATCGTTTTTGCGCAGTCTAACATCTGCATCAATGGCTTCTGATACTGAATATCAAAATCTCCATATCCCGGACTGAACCTCGGACGCAGATACCAGCCTTCTTTTTCCTGCTGCTTCGCAATTTCTCTCTGACACGCATCACAGTATTCCTCCAGCATGGCCGCTGCGCAGGCCTGAAGCACCACTGCTTTTGCCATGTCTGTCAGAGATGCCCGCGTAATCAGCCGGTCTGCTCCTGTTCCCAGTGTCGCTCCAAAGAGAATCAGCTTCTCACATTGTTTTAAATTTCTGCCCAGACTTCTGCTCTTCATCCGGATATTTCCAATCTGAAAGCACTCCTCGCTCTGATGCTGTAAATCAAAAATACGGCAGATGGATTTTGGACTTACTGCAGACCTCAGACCCTCAAAAGAGTCTTTGATCAAAGCAAGTGTCTGTTCATCTACCGCATTCCTTCCATAGCCCAGATAACGGATAGCTTCTTTTGTCATTCTATCCATTACTCCGTCTCCTAACACTGAATGATTTCTGAAATATTATGCATGATAGCTGCTGCCACTTCCGGTCTGTTCATCGAATAAATGTGGATATTCTTCACTCCGTTTGCCAGCAGGTCAATGATCTGGTCGGTAGCGTATGCAATTCCTGCCTGTTCCATCGCCTTCGGCGAATCCCCGAACCGATCCAGGATTGCCTGAAATCTCCTTGGAAATACGGTTCCGGACAACTCACAGCTTCGTTTCATCTGTCTTGCGCTTGTGATCGGCATGATCCCCGGCAATACCGGAACAGTGATTCCTGCTTCACGAATACGGTACAGGAAATTATAGTGGATATCATTGTCAAAAAACATCTGTGTTGTCAGAAAATCCACACCACTGTCTACCTTTTGTTTCAGATACTTGATATCATCTTCTTTATGCTCATTCTCCACATGCCCTTCCGGATAACACGCAGCTCCGATACAGAAATCTCCATGTCTGCGGATCTCTTCTACGAGTTGATAGGCATAATGAAAACGATCCTCGCTCGGAAATACCATATCTTCTGAAATATCACCCCGCAATGCCAGAATGTTCTCAATCCCCTGTTCTTTCAGGCTGGCAATAACGCTGCGCACCTCATCTTTTGTGGAAGAAGCACACGTCAGATGTGCCAGGCTTTCTACGTGCAGATCATGTTTGATATAGGATGCGATCTTTGCTGTGTTTTTGCTGGTACCGCCGCCTGCCCCGTAAGTCACACTGATAAATTCCGGCTTTAAGCCTGCCATTTCTTCTGCTGCCCGAATTACTTTGTCATATCCCGCATCTGTCTTTGGCGGAAAAATCTCAAAGGAAATATGTATCCCGTCTTCTCTGAGTCTGTCAATAATCTTCATGCATTTTTCTCCTGTGTATATTTTGTCTATTCTCCAATAAGCTCTTTGTACAATGTCTCGTACTGTTTTGCAGAATTCTTCCATGAGAAATCCTGTTCCATCGCACGCTCTACAATCTTATTCCAGTCCCGCTTTTTGTCATAATAAATATGCTCTGCATACCGGATCGTGCCAAGCATCTCATGCGCGTTGTAATTGGAAAAGCTGAATCCCGTACCTGTCTTCTCGAACTCATTGTAAGGCTCTACCGTATCCTTGAGCCCGCCTGTCTCCCGCACGATCGGAAGCGTGCCGTAACGCAGACTCATCAGCTGGCTCAATCCACATGGTTCAAACAGAGACGGCATCAGAAATGCATCTGCAGATGCATAGATCTTATGCGACATATCCTCTGAATAGAAAATATTGGCCGATACTTTATTCGAATATTTCCATGCAAAATGGCGGAACATATTCTCATATTTTGCTTCCCCGGTTCCCAGTACTACAATCTGTACTGCATCCTGGCAGAGCTCATCCATCACATAATCAATCAGATCAAATCCCTTCTGATCGGTCAGTCTGGACACAATACCGAGCATCATCACCTTCGGATCCTTGTCCAGTCCAAGCTCCTCCTGCAGAGACAGCTTGTTGGAAACCTTGTTCTTGCGGAATGTATCGACCGTAAAACGTTTTGCGATCCGTGTATCCTTAAATGGACAGTACTCATCATAATCCAGTCCATTTACAATTCCACAAAGGTCATTGGATCTTGCACTCATCAGACCATCGAGACCTTCTCCAAAAAACGGTGTCTTGATCTCCTGCGCGTATGTCTGACTTACCGTTGTCACTTTATCCGCATAGACGATACCGCCTTTTAACAGATTGGCATCCCGGTATGCTCCAGCTTATCCGGAGCAAAGTAATACTCCGGAAGCCCTGTGATCTGACGTACAGTGCTGGTGTCCCACACGCCCTGGAATTTCAGATTGTGGATCGTCATGACACTCTTGATTCCTCTGTAATATTCACCCAGAAATCTAAAATTGTCCAGATAAACCGGAATCAAGCCTGTCTGCCAGTCGTGACAATGGATCAGCTCCGGACGGAAGTCGATCACCGGCAGGATACTCAGCACAGCCTTTGAGAAAAAGGCGAATTTCTCGATATTCCATCTCGGATCTCCGTCATACGGTGCAAATCCATTAAAATAATACTCGTTATCAATAAAATAAAATGTGATCCCGTCCTGCACATATTTCAGAATTCCTACATAACGGTCTTCTCCCGCCAGATTCATATAAAAATGATCCATATATTCCAGCTGGTCCTTCCATTTCTGGTTCATACAGGAATACTTCGGAAGTACCACCCGCACATCGTATTTCTTTTTGTCAAAATATTTTGGAAGTGAACCGACAACATCTGCCAGTCCTCCTGTTTTGATAAATGGCACACATTCTGAAGCTGCAAATAAAATGTTCTTCATAGCTTTCCCTCCCATTTCCCTCCGTTTTACTAAGCCAGTATTTTTCTACATTATACTCCATTTCCCGAAGATTGCAAAGGTTTCTGTGTGGTTTATCTGTGTTTGTATTCCAACTGGATCGTATCTGCGATCAATGCCACGAATTCTGAGTTGGTCGGTTTCCCCTTTCCGGTACTGACCGTATAACCGAACAGCTCATCCAGTGTATCCAGTTTTCCACGATTCCATGCTACCTCGATCGCATGACGGATTGCCCGCTCCACACGGCTGGATGTCGTCTGATACCGTTTTGCTACGGTTGGATACAACACCTTTGTGATCGCATTTAACACATCCATATCCTGCACTGCATGATGATCGAATCCCGCAGATAATGATACCCCTTAATATGTGCCGGAATTCCGATCTCATGGAGCAGGTTTGTCACTCTGTTCTCCAAATCCCCTTCTCTGATGTATGGAACCTGTGATGACAGTTCATCATTCCTCTTTTCGCAGCTTCTCACTGGTCTTCTGACTGTTTTTATCCGATTTAACAGCATTTCGTTGTTAAACGGCTTCATGATATAGTAATTTGCGCCTCGATTGAATGCATCTTCTGTAATCCGCTCCTGGCCGACTGCTGTCACTACGATAAAGTCCGGACGCTTCTGTACATTTTTATCCTGATTGATCTTCTCCATCACAGTCAGACCATCCATTTTCGGCATGATCAGGTCCAATAATACGACATCCGGCTGCTTATTTCGGATGATCTGACACATTTCTTCCCCATTTTTTGCTTTTCCTACAACATGAAGTTCTTTGTCCATGTTGATGATTTCCTCCAGAAGATCCAAAATCCGCTCATTATCGTCAGCAATCGCCACGTTTACCTGTTCCATAGTTCCTCTCCCTCTGTTCACTGCCTGAACTTTTAAACGCCACGCTTTTCATTATATCTGCCCTATCTGCCAAAATGCAAGAAAATCAGGGAGACCTTATTCGACAAAACTAGGCAGAAAGATTCGACAACATATTCTCAATAAAAATACCGTAGCCTTTTGCCGAATCCTGTACAAACACATGCGTAACCGCTCCGATCAGCTTTCCGTTCTGTAAAATCGGGCTTCCGCTCATCCCCTGTATGATGCCGCCGGTCGCATCAAGCAGTCTCTGATCTGTGATCTCGATCACCAGCCCTTTGTTGATTTCCTGTCCGGAATCGTCGATATCTGTCACCAAAATGTCGTAATTTTCTACTTCTCCGTTAACATAACAGCGAATCACAGCTTTTCCTTTTTGTATTTCTCCCCGCTCTGCCACCGGAACCATCTCCTGCTGCAAAAACAGTTTTTCTGCGGATTCAATCGTCCCGTAAATCCCCGCCTCCGTATTTTTATCTATGGTTCCAAGACGATTATAATGACTGTACACGATCATTCCTTCCATACTCCCTGGAATTCCGTTCTGTCCCTTTTGAATCGAATGAATACTGGTCTTATAAAGAGTCCCCTGCCGAATCGACAAAAGCGCGCTTGTATCCATATCATGAATCCCATGCCCCAGCGCTCCAAAAGCTCCGTCTCTGGTCATAAAGGTAATCGTCCCAAGTCCCTGCACATTGTCTCTCACCCAGATTCCCAGCTTATATTCGTCTGGTTTCGTTTCTACGGGTTTGACCGCAACTGTCAGCTCCTGCTGCCCTCTTCGCAGTGTCAGCGCCACCTGATCTTCGTCCAGATCGGATAATTTCTGGAACAGTTCTTTTTTATTTTCAATCTTTTCATCATTCCATGCCACAATGTAATCTCCCGGCCGCACCAGATTCTCTGCAGGCTGATACTGTTTTCCGTCTGCGCCGGTGATCTGGTCTGTACCAAGTACCATAACACCATCCGTCTCCATGTAAATCCCGACCGGCATGCCGCCTGGTATGACGCCTTCCTCCATGACTGCCTGGGTACTGGCTTCTCTGACCTTTTGTGTCTCCTTTTGGGGAGACATCGCACAGCCGGAGAGACACACAAGGAACATAAGAACAGCTGCCAGTTGCCTATACTTCTTTTCATCTTTGTCACATCCTCTCTGCCAAACGTAAAAAACGGACACCAAAAGGTATCCGTTTTAGTATGTGACATTTTTTTATTTTCACACTGGAATTCTATACTCTCTTTGCCATTTCTTTCATTTCTTTTGCACTGTCCAGAATATTTTTCGTTATCTGGCGCCGCCAAGCAGACGCGCCAGCTCGCCCACAGAAGCATCCTCATCCAACGGAAAAATGCCTGTTTTTGTCGTCGTCTGATCCGTCTGCTTTTGAATCAGATAGTGGGCATCGGCAGCTGCCGCAATCTGCGGAAGATGGGTGATACAGATCACCTGACGCTTCTGTCCGATGATATGCAGTTTTTCTGCCACCTTTCCGGCTGTAATTCCACTGATCCCGGAGTCGATCTCATCAAAAATCAGTGTTGGCGTGTCTTCTTTATCTGCCAGCACAGTCTTGATCGCCAGAAGGATTCTGGAGAGTTCACCTCCCGAAACCGTAGTTCCAAGCGGCTTTGGCGGTTCTCCCGGATTCACAGAAATAAAAAATTCCGCGTCATCCATTCCCAGAGCAGACATTTTTGCCTCTTGTAAGAAACGCATTTCCAGCTGTACATCCAGAAAATTAAGATCCTCAAGCCCGGCTTTGATCTCTTTTGTAAAGGAAATAGCTGCTTTTTTTCGAATCTTACTCAACTTTTCGGCACAGCTTTGCATTTCCTTTTGCGCCGCTTCGGTTTGAGACCGCAGATTTTCAATATAAGTCTCATAATGCTCCAGTTCATTTAGTCTCTGCCGTTTTTCCTCTGCGTATTCCAGGATTTCATTGACTGTATTTCCATATTTTGCCTTTAATCGATTAATCTCATTGAGGCGGTTCTCTGTCTCATAAAACTCTTCTTCTGAAAATTCAAAGCTTTTGGCATACTCCGAGAGTTCCCGGTTAAAATCATTGAGCAGACTGTCAATCTCCACCAGCTGTCCATACAGTGCAGTTCCTTTTTCATCGAAATGTTCCACTTCCTGAAGGGAACGGATTGCACGGCTTAAGAGGTCGCTGGCGTTGTTTCGGTCATCTTCACTGGTGTACTGGTATGTCTGGGCCACCGCACTGGTCAGATCTTTACTCTGCGTCATCCTCTGATAGAGACTTTCCAGATCTTCGTCTTCCCCCATGCGTAAATGCGCGCTTTCAATCTCATGCAGTTCATACTCCGTCAGATCAATCTCTTTGCGCCGCTCCTTCTCTTCCATTCCAGATGCTTCCAGCCTGCGGCTGTACTCCTGATATGCCCGGTAAGCCAGGGCCATCTTCTGTTTTGGCTTTTCCACCTGCTCTTTGGCATATACATCCAGAAACGTCAGGTGATTGCGCTTATTTAACAAACGCTGATGTTCATGCTGCTCGTGAATATCAATCAGGAGACTTGCCACATCCCGCAGTACTCCCATCGTCACCGTCTCTCCATTGATCTTGCTGACACTTCTGCCTTCCATCAATTTCCGGCTTAAGATCAGCATCCCGTCTTCCGGAAAGATATCCATTTCTTCCAGCTGACGGATCAACTCCTGATTTTCAATTGAAAACATCAGTTCCACAAGTCCGAACCTGGCGCCCTTTCGGAGCATATCCGCATTGTATCTTCCGCCGAGTGCCAGATTCACGGAACCTAAGATAATGGATTTACCGGCTCCTGTCTCTCCTGTGAGAATATTGAGTCCCGGTCCAAAATCCACCTCCACCTCATCGATCAGCGCCAGATTTTTTACATGTAAATTTGAAGCATATTTTTTTCCTATATCCCTTTTGACACAATCTTTCGAATCTTATCCATCACATGTTCCGTATCCTGTACGCTTCTGATCGCGCACATGATCGTATCATCCTGCGATACACCCTACTACTTCTTTCCATTTCATGGCATCTACTGCGGCCGCTACCGCCATTGCCATTCCGGAAACGGTCTTGATCACCAGAATATTCTGCGCCATATCCATGGAAATATATCCGTCTCTGAGCACACGGATATATTTTTCATTCATCTCATCCTTTTCCGGTGCCAGTACCACATATTTCTGTCTGGAGCCGTCCACTGCCACTTTTGTAAGCCGCAGATCGCGGATATCTCTGGATACGGTAGCCTGAGTCACCTTAAATCCCTCTCTGTTCAAATATTCTGCCAGTTCTTCCTGTGTTTCAATGTCATGTTGTGCGATCAGTTCAATAATTTTTGCATGACGGCTTACTTTCATTGTATTAGTTTCCTTTCATCTTTTTTCTCATTGTCTTCATAAAGCTCTCTTCACTAAGTTTTGCAAGTCTTGTCACATGATCTGATCTTTTGATCGTGACACGGTCTCCGGTACCAAGGCGGAGCATATCTGCCCCGTCAAACGTCACCAGTGCCTGCTCGTCTTTTCCATATCGTCCCTGGCTGATCACAATCTCGATCGTATCTTCCGCCGAAAGCACGATACTGCTGGTATTCAGCGCATGAGAACAGATCGGCGTAATCACAAACATACTGGCTGTCGGTTCTACAACCGGTCCGCCTGCTGACAGATTATAGCCTGTCGTTCCTGTCGGAGTGGAGATGATCACACCGTCAGCCATATAGCTGTTGAGCAACGTTCCATTTACATAAACATCAAAGTGAACGATCCGAAGACTTCCATCTCTGGTGATCACGATGTCGTTGACTGCTACATTCTGATAACTGCTGTTGCCGGAAACCTCACCGGAAAGCATCATCCGCTCCTCAAATCCCACTTGATTTTTAAACAATCGCTCCAGCGCATATGAAAAATCCGACCGTTCCACTTCTGCCAGAAATCCAAGCGTCCCCAGATTGATCCCGATCAGCGGAAATTCATATTCTGCAAGCTCTCTTGCCGCACGGATCAGTGTTCCGTCACCGCCCAGCACGATCCCGCAGTCCACATTTTCCGGCACAGTTCCGGGAAAAATAAATCCCTGCTCATCTTCTTTTGCCAGAATACACTCTCTGCCATGCTGTTCTATATATTTCTGAATCTCCTTTGTAATCCCATAATCCGGATCTTTCATCAGATTTGTAATAATATAAAAACGCTCCATACCACACCTCTTATTTTGCAAGTGTCTCAAATGCCCTATCCACAACCAGACTCAAATCTTCCAAGAGTGCATCCTCCACCGGATGCGGCCATTTTTTCAGATGAATCAGATATTCAATATTTCCCTCCGGCCCTTTGATCGGTGAAAAATCAATATTCAAAATCTTAAATCCGATGGACTGCGCATACAGCGCTACTTTCTCAATCACTTCATGGTGGGTACTCTTCTCGCGGACTACCCCTTTTTTGCCGACTTTTTCTCTGCCCGCCTCAAACTGCGGCTTGATGAGCGCCACGATCTCACCGTCTTCCTTCAGGTAATTCCGGATCGGCTCCAGCACTTTTGTCAGCGAAATAAAGGAAACATCAATGGAAGAAAAATCAATCGGTTCTCCCAGATCTTCGGGCACTACATAACGGATATTGGTCTTCTCCATACACACAACCCGCTCATCCTGTCTGAGTTTCCAGTCCAGCTGTCCTCTTCCCACATCAATCGCAAATACCTTTCTGGCACCGTTTTGAAGCATACAATCCGTAAATCCGCCGGTGGACGAACCCACATCTGTACAGACTTTTCCATCCACACTGACGTCAAAGTTGGTGATCGCCTTTTCCAGCTTCAATCCGCCCCTGCTCACATAAGGAAGCACATGACCGCGCACTTCAATCTGTACCGTATCCGGAAATGTCGTTCCAGCTTTGTCCTCCCTTTGTCCTTCTACAAACACATTTCCTGCCATAATGACAGCTTTTGCCTTTTCTCTGGACTCTGCCAGATTTCTTTTTACAAGCAATACATCTAATCGTTCTTTCATGTCAATCTTTTCCTATCGTCACATAATCTGCAATAATCTGTTTTACAATCGTCTCCGCATCCAGTCCGACTTCCCTGCGCAGCAAGTCTACATTGCCGTGTTCTACATAGTCATCCGGAATTCCGATGCATCTGACACCTACATCCAGCTTTGCTCTCGATACATAGTGAAGTACCTGTTCTCCAAATCCGCCGGACAATACATTTTCTTCAATCGTCACAAAAAGTCTGTGATCCTTTGTCAGAGCTTCCAGCATCTCTGTATCCAGAGGCTTTACAAATCTGGCATTGATCAGTGAGCAATGATATCCGATCTCTTTCAGTCTGTCACGCACCTGAACTGCCAGCTCTGCCATGTGCCCTACAAAGATCACCGCAATATCCTCCTCTTCATAAAGGATCTCACTTTTTCCATAGACGATCGGAGTACGAAACGCCGACAATCCCTCGTAAGCGGCGCCTCTTGGATAACGCAGTGCCACCGGATACTGGAAATCCGCACAGAACCGCACCATATCCGCCATCTCCCATCTGTTTTTCGGTGAAAGGATCGTCATATTCGGGATCATATTCAGAAATGACAGATCGAAAAGTCCCTGATGTGTCTCTCCGTCACTGCCCACCAGACCGGCTCTGTCCACTGCAATCATCACCGGCAGGTTCTGCAGGCACACATCATGAATCGCCTGGTCAAACGCCCGCTGCAAAAACGAGGAATACACCGCAACAACCGGCTTTAGTCCCCCTGCTGCCAGCCTGCTGCAAAGGTCAGCGCATGCTCTTCTGCAATCCCGACATCAAAGAACCGATCCGGAAACATCCTTGCAAATCTGGCAAGTCCGGTTCCATCCGCCATGGCTGCTGTAATTCCGACTACTGCATCATTTTGCTTTGCAATATCACAGAATACTTTGGAAAAAATATCGGTATAGCTGTCCTTAGAGCTCTTCTCTTTTGCCTCCCCGGTCTCAATGTCAAACGGAACGATCCCATGAAATCTGGATGGATTCTCCTCCGCAGGACGTATCCCTTTCCTTTCTTGGTGAGTACATGAACCAGAACTGCATGATCTACGTTTTGCCTCCTGAAATGTCTTATACAGCTTTCGGATATCATGCCCGTCCACCGGTCCCAGGTAGGTGATTCCCATATCTTCGAAAAACATACCCGGAACAAATAATTGCTTGAGTCCGCTTTTCGTCTTTTTCATCTGGTACAGGATCTTCTCACCCTGTACCGGAATCTTCATCAAGGTATCCTCAACACCCTTTTTCAGTCCCGTATATGCCTCTGCCGTACGCAGTCCGTTCAAATATCTGGACATCCCGCCCACATTTTCAGAAATTGACATATTGTTGTCATTTAATACAATGATAAAATTGCTTTTTAAACGGGACGCATTGTTCAGTGCCTCATATGCCATCCCTCCGGTCATGGCTCCATCTCCGATGATAGAGATCACGCTGTGTTCTTCTCCCTTGATATCTCTCGCCGCCACGTACCCGAGGCCTGCGGAAATAGAGGTGGAGCTGTGTCCGGTATCAAATGCGTCACATTCACTTTCCTTTCGCTTTGGAAATCCGCTCATGCCGCCATATTTTCTCAGATCGTCAAATCCGGCGCGCCGTCCTGTCAGGATCTTGTGTGTGTAGGACTGATGTCCCACATCCCAGATCATCTTATCCTGCGGCAGTTCAAACGCCAGATGCAGCGCCATCGTCAGCTCCACCACACCGAGATTCGATGCCAGATGCCCGCCTGTGACACTGATTTTCTCCACAAGAAACTGACGGATTTCTTCTGCCAGCTTTTCCAGCTCCTCCGGCTTTAACTGTTTGATATCATTTTCTTTTTGAATCTTTTCTAATAGCATAAGGTATGCCCCCTTATTTTTCCCTGTATATCAATGACTCCAGCAAAATCTCCAGATAATCATCTTTTGGATTCAGTGCTCTTACGTCTGAGATGGCTTTTCTGGACAAATGCTCCACCTCCTGTTTAGCTACATCCAGCCCTTTCCACACAACATACGTCATTTTTTCATTTTTCTCATCGCTGTGCACCGGTTTTCCGAGCACTTCAGTAGTACTGATCACATCCAGAATATCATCCTGGATCTGAAAAGCCATTCCCACTTTTGCTGCAATCTCTTCCACTACCTGTACACTCTCATCGTCCGCTCCTGCCAGAACTGCTCCGATCATCATGGAAGCCTCGATCAGAGCTCCTGTTTTTAAACGGTAGATAAACTCCAGTTTCTCTCCGTCAATTTTCTTACCGGAAGATTTTACATCCACCACCTGACCGCCGATCATTCCGTAGATCCCTGCTTTTTGTCCAAGGATACGGATTGCTTTTCCAATCAGAAGACTCTTCTCTGGCGCCATCTCAAATGCCGATGCCGCTGTCTCAAATGCATAATTGAGAAGCGCATCCCCTGTCAGGATTCCCATATCTTCCCCATATACCACATGGGTCGTCTTTCGTCCCCTGCGATACTCATCATTATCCATGGCAGGCAGGTCATCATGAACAAGGGAATAGGTATGGATCATCTCAATGGCAGCCATAAACGGCTCAATCACCCTGTCCGTTCCGCCAAACATCCGGTATGTCTCCTGCATCAGCATTGGGCGCAGACGCTTTCCCCCTGCCAGCATACTGTAGCTCATGGCATCCATGATCACTTCCTGATACCCCTGCACCCTGGGCAGATATGCTTTTAAAATCTGTTCGATCTGTGCTGTTTTTTCTTTTTGTATCTCCTTAAAACTCATGAACTTCTCCATTCTCGTCCAGAACCTGAACTTCTTTTCTACTGCGTCAATGGTCTCATTACACTGCTTTAACAGCTGCATTCCCTCATTATATAATGCAAAAGACTCTTCCAGAGTAATGTCTGACTTTTCCATGTCAGCTGTCACTTCTTCCAGTCTTGCAAACAATTTCTCCAGACCGGGTGTATTCTGTTCCTGATTTTCCATGTCTGCCTCCTTTATGCGTGATATTGGATTTCTTCTGTCATTCCTTTTACCTGCGCTTCGATCATTCCGTCCGATACATAAATACGGATCGCATCTCCTTCTTTTACATCTGCAATCTGCCGCACCGGGCGGCCTTTCTTATCTTCTACATAAGCATATCCCTGGTTCAGCTTTTCCAGCGGGGATAATCCCTTCATCTTTTCCACATAAAGAGCAAACTGGTGTCTCTTTTGCTGAAGGATTTCTTCCATCCGGCTGCGCAGCTGCAACTCCAGATCTGAGGCATACTGCCTGTTCTCAAGGAGCTTCTGCCTTGGGTGAAACAGCCGCAGTTTCAGTGCCGCCTGTTTCAAATACTGACGGTTCTGTTCCGCCTTTTTCAAAACCGCACTGCTCAAACGCATCTGATATTCCTTCATCAGATTCTCTGCAGCCTGATATTCGTACACCGCAAGCTCTGCAGCCGCCGAAGGAGTCGGAGCCCGAAGATCCGCCACATAATCCGCGATCGTCGTATCCGTCTCATGCCCTACTGCGGAAATCACAGGCACCCGGCTCTCAAAAATCGCACGCGCAACGATCTCTTCATTGAATGCCCACAGATCCTCGATTGATCCGCCTCCGCGTCCCACGATCATAACGTCCACATCTTGTTCTTCCAGCATCCGGATTCCCTGCACGATACTTTCCGCTGCGCCTTCCCCCTGCACCTTGGCAGGACAGAGGATCAGCTGTACATACGGATTTCTTCTGGCGGCAATATTGATGATATCCCGCACCGCAGCTCCCGAAGATGCAGTCACGATCCCGACTTTTTTTACAAACTGCGGAATCGGTCGCTTGTACTCCTGTGCGAACATCCCCATCTCTTCCAGCTCTTTTTTTAACGCTTCAAACTTTAAGTACAGCTCTCCTGCTCCGTCCAGAATGATCTCTCTGGCATACATCTGGTATCTGCCATCCCTCTCATAGACACTGACCGAGCCGAGAACAACCACCTGCTGTCCTTCCTGCATACGAAAAGAAAGCCCTGACCGTGAGCCTGCGAACATCACGCAGGCTATCGTGCCGGACTCATCTTTTAATGAAAAATATATATGCCCTGATGGATGATATTTACAGTTGGACACTTCCCCTTTGACGTACAGCCGGTTCAGCATAAAATCCTGTGTAAACATATTCTTGATATAGGCATTGACCTGTTTTACTGTGTAGACATTCTTCAGCATCTGTCCGCCCCGCCATCTTTAATCTGCAATCTTGGCAAGTACTCCGTTTACGAATGCAGGACCTTCTTCCCCACTGAATTTCTTCGCAAGTTCCACTGCCTCATTGATTGCAACTTTTACAGGAACATCATCATCCCACTTGATCTCATAAACCGCAAGTCTGAGGATCGCCAGATCGACCTTGTTCATTCTGGAGGTTTTCCATCCTGTTGCTTTTTCATTCAAAATCGCATCGATCTCTTCCAGCTTTTCGATCACTGCTTCCAGCTTTTTCTGTATGTACTCTTTATCCTTCTCTTTTGCGCTTGTCAGCTCTTCAAAGTACAATTCCAGATGCTTTGGCATCTCTTCTAATGTATTAAATTCAATCTGGAACAACATCTTAAAAATGTGCTCCCGAAGTTCTGTTCTTACCATATCGGCTCCTTCCGTCCCTTATGCTTCTTTCGTCCATATTTCTTTTTGCAGGGCTTTTGCTTTTTCTAAAACAGAAAAAGGATGTCCTGCGACATCCTTTATTATACTACAGCTGTCCTGTCTTTTGCAATGAATTTCTATTTTGCAGACTCCTGACTCTCCATCTCCACGCCTGCCACTTTCACATTGACATCCGCAACTTCCAGTCCTGTCATGTTCTCCACAGCGCTCTTTACTTTTTCCTGTACCTTGGCCGATACATCCATGATGCTGTAATTATACTTCATGTTCAGTGCCAGAGATACTGTCACAACGCCTTCCAGCACGTCTACTTTCACACCTTTGGAAAGATTCTTCATTCCCAGTCTGCTGATCAGCTCGTTGGTGATATTGCCTGCCATAGATGCCACACCTTCTACCTCTGTAGCGGCAAGTGCTGCGATAATCCCAACCACTTCATCTGCTATTTTTACTTCTCCCATGCTGGAGTCATCCTGTATTGTATAAATATTTCTTTCGTCCTTTGCCATGATAAGACCCTCCTGTTTGTGTCTACTGTTTGCGCTAATCTTCTTTTCATATTATATCAGACATGCCCTGCATTGACAAGGGTCATGAGCGCCCGAATTCTGACAGGATCAGCCCTTCGTTCCGCTCCTGTGTCATCCGGATGCTCCACTCATGTGTAAAGAGAAGCAGCGGTCTGTCTTTGAGATCCTTGATCTTCTTCATGTCCGAAGTTCCGACCAGACGGTTCATATCGATCTCTTCATTTTCAATCCAGCGGATGTACTCATACGGCAGATTTTCCAGACGGATCTCCACCTTGTATTCATTTTCCAGGCGGTATTTGAGCACATCAAACTGAAGGACACCGACTACTCCCACTATAATCTCCTCCATACCTGTATTATATTCCTGGAAGATCTGGATCGCACCCTCCTGCGCGATCTGGTTGATTCCCTTGACGAACTGTTTTCTCTTCATCGTATCCACCTGACGCACTCTGGCAAAATGCTCCGGCGCAAAGGTCGGGATTCCTTCATATACAAACCGCTCCTTTGAAGTTGTCAGCGTGTCACCAATCGAAAAGATGCCCGGATCAAATACTCCGATGATATCTCCGCCATAGGCTTTGTCAATCATTTTTCTCTCACTTGCCATCATCTGCTGCGGCTGGGAAAGGCGTACTTCTCTGCCCCCCTGGATATGATACACATTCATCCCGGCCTCAAACTCACCGGAACAGATCCGCATAAACGCGATTCTGTCACGGTGTGCTTTATTCATATTGGCCTGGATTTTAAATACAAATGCTGAAAAATCTTTTTCCTTCATCGGGTCGATCGGTCCCTGATCTGACATTCTCGGAAGAGGAGACGATGTCATGGCAAGGAAATGCTGCAAAAATGTCTCCACTCCAAAGTTGGTCAGTGCAGAACCGAAAAATACCGGAGAAAGTTCTCCTTTGCTCACCAGCTCCTGATCAAACTCGGCAGCCGCCCCGTCTAAAAGCTCAATCTCTTCTTCCAGTGTCACTTTTGCTTCTGTGCCGATCAGCCAGTCGATCTCCGGGTTGTTGATATCTACCTTTTTGACTTCTCCCACAGAAGTTCCTTTTTTCGTATCCGAGAACAGCTCAACCTCCTGTTTCTGACGGTCGAACACTCCTTTGAATTCTTTTCCTGAGCCGATCGGCCAGTTCACCGGGCAGGTTGCAATCCCCAGCTCTTTTTCGATCTCGTCAAGAAGATCGAATGTATCCTTGGCTTCCCGGTCCATTTTGTTGATAAATGTAAAAATCGGAATATGGCGCATCACACAGACTTTAAATAATTTTCTCGTCTGGGCCTCCACACCCTTGGAGGCATCAATGACCATCACCGCAGAGTCTGCAGCCATCAGTGTACGGTAGGTATCCTCCGAGAAATCCTGATGTCCCGGTGTATCCAGAATATTGATGCAATATCCGCCGTAATTAAACTGCAGCACAGACGATGTAACTGAGATACCTCTCTCCTTTTCAATCTCCATCCAGTCGGAAACCGCATGCTTTGCGGTCGCCTTTCCCTTTACGGAACCTGCCTGATTGATTGCTCCTCCATATAAAAGAAACTTCTCCGTCAATGTCGTCTTACCGGCATCCGGATGGGATATAATGGCAAATGTCCTTCGTTTTTCTATCTCCTTTGTAATATCTGACATCTTACTTCTTCTCCTGTTCTATAAAACTTCACATGTCCTTTTAGTGTATCACAAGCATTTCTCTGCCGCAATCCAAATTTCTTTATTTTTCGGCTTCTGCAGTCTCATGGATCGGTGTGATGACAATCTTTTCCGGAGCAATGTTTGTTTTTCTGGTCACGATATCCTCGATCTGGGCACGATTTGCATCTGTTAATTCCGCTGCATTCACCACAATATCCGCAGAATCAGCAGTCAGACTGACAACGGATTCAGAAAAGCCTTTCGATGCCATCAATGTCTCCACCGCCACTTCCTGCTCTGAGAGCTGTGTCATCTGCAGCATCTGTGCGATCGCATCCTTCTTTTCTTCTTCACTGATATTCGCGTTGTCAATGATCGCCTGGAGCGTTTCTTTGTTCTGCGAACGCATCTGTTCTCTGGCAACTTTTGCCTGCGCTACGGTATTTTCCGCCTCACCGCTGGTCAAAACAGCCTCCCCCGGTGTCCCCTCCACTTCGGAATCATTGCTCGCAATCTCTCCGTCTGTCTCCAGATCTTCTGCCGAGATATCCAAAAGTTCCTGATTGGCGGTTCCGGCACTCGCCTCTTTTGCCCCATCTTCTTTTGCTCCGAACAGGCGCCCTGAATAGTTCAGATATCCTGCGATCGCGATCATCACCGCCAGCGCTGTAATAATGATCTGGTTTTTCTTAAATAATCGTTTCAAAATCATATCCTCCTCTTTTTCCTTCTGTTTTATGCATTTGTCCGTTTCATTATTTTAATCTTATGCGCCTCCACTCCGAATAATGCCTGCACTGCCTCTGTCAGATTTTTTACCACGACCGGATCATCTCCTCCATCAGCTGCAATCACCATTCCCTCAATCTCCGGCGCCATTTCCTTACTCACATAAGGCGTCTGTGTCCCATCGGATTTCTGCTCATAAATACTGGTATGACTCAGCGAACGATCTTCTGAAACCCTGCTCCCTCCTTTACTGTCTTCCTCTGTGATTTCATTTTCTTCCCTCTGGCTGTCCTTTTCCACCACTTTCTCTTCCGAAGATTTCAAGGTGAGCATCACCTTTACTTTCCCGACTCCCTCCACGCATTCCAGGGTATCTTCCACCCTTTTTTCCAGCAATCTTTCATACTGTTGTTCTGTCGCCTCTCCCCCTTCTGTTTCCGTTTCTTCCTGTCCCGCCCCTGTCCCGATTTCCGGATCTTTCTGATCCGAACCGGGGAAACGACCACCACCAGCAGGATTCCTGCCAAAAGCAGGATCAAAAGCTGCTGTTTTGCCGGCAGTTTTCCTTTTTTCCAAATCCGGAAATCCACTGCTTCCATTTATTCTCCAATCTGAATCTCCTCCACTTCGATCTGCTCTTTTTCTTCCGTCTCCAGGGTCATCTCTCCCTTTCCTTCTTCCTGCTTCTCCCGGATTTCTTCCAAAAAAGAAGCGCTCTCCTGTTCCATGTTCTGTTCCTGTACCCGACTTCTAAAACTGTCCTCCATATCGGTCAGCCTTAACAGTGGAGTCATCAGAAGAATGATCAGTACCAGTCCGGAAAAGAACCGGATATATTTTTGGTACGATTCCTGTGGAAGTGCCTGCAAAATGGCGCTGACAAGAATCAGATAGACCGCCAGATCCTGAAGCCACTGATAGAGTTCTTTCAAGGTCTTCTCCCTCCTTTTACGTGGCAGAAGCCGCGACCACAGCGATGGTCAGCAAAAACAAAATCCCTGTAGTCGCCATTACTTTCACAAGCATTTCATACCCCTCACTGACCCCTCCGATACATGCTGTAATTCGTTTGTCCGATATCGGCTGTGTCACCGCCGCCACTGTTTTATACAAAAACGCCAGAAGAAGAAGCTTCACGATCGGGATAATGCAGATACCCGCTGCGATCACCGCGCCTGCCATTCCAATCCCGTTTTTTATCAGAACTGCCGTTCCAAGTACGACATCCATCACGGAACCTGCCATGTTTCCAAGTCCCGGTATCGCCTCCACTGTTTTTGTAACAAAACTTCGTTTCAGGGAGTCAAGTGCAGGAGAAAGGATTCCCTGTACGACATTGATCCCGATCACACACGCCAGCATGGTCTTTAGCGTCCAGCCCGTCAGTTTTTCCAGAAGCTCAGCAAACTGCGACAAAAATTCTTCTCCGGTAAGATTGCCCATCACCTGGATCATCATATATACATTGACGAGAGGCACCAGAAAATTCAGGATTACTGCCTCCGCCAGAAAGATCAGAAATAGTACCACTTCAAAGAAAAACATGGATGTCACACTTCCAGAGGCTGCTGTAACTGCTAAAAAATACGTCGGACAAAGCACCTTCATAAATTCCAGCAGGAAGTTTAACGAAGCCTCCATCTCGGATACTGCCAATCGAAACCCGTTCAGACAAAGTGCGATAAGCAGCATATAAAGAATATAAAACGCAATCTCTGAAGCCTGACGTTCTCCGAAGGCGCCGGAAAAATTTGCAAACACCGCAGCAATCACTGCGATCAAAATCAGATATACCAGAAGTTTCCGGTGTGTCTGCAGTTCATAGAAAAACTGATCGAAAAGAAAGCCTGTAAACTGCTCCCCCGCTTTTTTCAAATCACCTGACACAAGCGTCTCCACAACATCCCGGAAGGTCATTTTTTCCCGTGGGAACATCTTTTTCAGACTGTCATCGAGATCTGAAAAATCAAATTCATCCAACAGCTCTTCCTGTGTGATCTGCAGGCTTTCTTCCTCTTCTGCAGCATACGCTGTATGTACCGCCCCAAACAGGCACAGGCTCAAAAAGAGAATGCCGAATATCCCATATTTTCTCATAACAGAAACTCCTGAATTGTTTCCAAAAGGGCAAGAAGGACCGGCATCCCCACCACAAGGATCGCCAGCTTGCCAAATATCTCGATCTGCGCTGCAATCGCCTGATACCCGGCATCTTTACAGATTCCGGAAGAAAACTGTGCAATGTACGTGATGCCGACCATTTTGAGCATGATGGCAATATATTCCGTATCAAGAGTCAGAAAGCTTTGAATCTGTTCCACTGCCCGAATAAACACTTCCAGTTTTCCCACAATGCAGAAAAAAAGAAAGATGCCTGCCGCCAGATTTATCAGAAATCCGTACTCCGCTCTTCCTCCTTTGAGCTGAATTGCCAGAAGAACCGCCACCATCGCGATCAGACTGACCTGCAATACACTCATATCCGCCTCCCTCTTCACAGTGAAAACAGGCGCTTCATGGACGCAAACAACTCATAAATATATGGGAGCACCCAGGACAATACCAGAATCAGACCTGCAAAGCTTGTCAGAAACGCCTGTTCTTCCCTTCCGCTGTGTTTTAATACCTGGCTCAAAATAGAAACCAGAATGCCGACTGCGGCAATTTTAAAAATAACACCGATCGTCATGAATTCCTCCTGTCTGATTTCCCGGCAAAATTCTTCTTAAAATAATACGATCACCAGAAACAATCCGCTCATCACGCCGAGCCAGTTTCCGATTCTCTTTTTTGCCGTGATCTCCTGCCGGGTTTCTTCGATTTCTGCCCCCAGATTCTCAAGATACATCTGCATACTTGTTCTGCCTGTCCTCACATCCATCTGTCCAAGATACATCCCCACCTCCGAAAGTTCTCTCATATGCCTGCTCTTAAGATGAAGCTCCTTTAATTTTGTTTCCGTGCACGCCTCCCAGATCCCCCGAAAACTCTGCCCGCCTCTTGCCTCCACCCTTCTTTTGAGATCCAGCATCCAGCTGCGATAAGGCTCCTGCACCCGGTTTGCAGTTTTTCCAAAAACCTCAAAAAGAGGTGCGCCGCTGTATTCGATTTCTCCCTGGATCAGTTCCAGAATATGGCGGATGTACATCAGTTTTTCCAGATACTGCTGCTGTTCCACGCCATATAAAAATCCCCCTGCCGTGGTTGACAAAAGAATCAGAATGCAGCCGATCAGTTTCTGCATAAAAGACTCCCCCGCTCATCGAAAATCTCTTTGATTTCTCCCGGATGTTCTCTGTTCTCCAGTACCACATAGCGCTCAAAGCGCCGCTGTCTCACCAGTTCCCCCAGTCCCGGCTTGGACGCGATCTCTGCCATCGAATTCCCATGTACACTGGCGATCAGCTTACAACCGCACTGCATAGCATACTCTACGGCACGGATCTCCTCCTGTGCCCCGATCTCATCCACAGCCAGAACTCTTGGGGACATCGATCGGATCAGCATGATCATACCCTCTGCTTTTGGACAGCAATCCAGAATGTCCGTCCTGCTCCCCAGATGATTCTGTGCCACTCCCAGATAACAGCCTCCGATCTCGGAGCGTTCATCCACAACCCCTACCGTGCATCCTTTCACATGCGCATTCCCGTCTGAAATCTGCCGGATCAAATCCCGGATCAGCGTTGTCTTTCCACCACATGGCGGAGAGATGACCAGTGTATGACATACCTCTCTGTTCTTTGTGATCATCGGAAGCAGCCTGTCCGCACATCCGGGAATTTCATGTGACATCCGGATATTTACAGACGAGATATGCTGCAGACTTTTCACCTTTTCCTGTTCTAATATTGCTTTTCCTGCCACCCCCACACGATGTCCTCCTTCCACTGTCAGAAATCCCTGCCGGATTTCATTTTCATACGCATAAAGGGAATAATGACTGCTGTATTCCAGCGTCTCCTTTATCTCTTCTTTTGTCACCATATGCTTTTTCGCCCGTCCTGCAGGCAAAAATAATTCTTCTCCCTGATACAGGATCAGAAGCGGCTGATCTGTTCGCAGCCGGATCTCCTGGAGCTTTCCATAGTCCAGGTGCGCTTCCTCCATCACCTTGCGGATTCCGGCCGCCAGAATGTGAAGGATCTGCTGTTTTCTTCTCTCTTCATTCATCTTGTCCACCTCTTTATCCCATGTATATGAGAGAAGTGAAAGTTTATTCCTGTGGGTTTGAAAAATTTTTAAGTTTACAGGTTTACCGGCTATTCAGAATTGGGATAACGGGAAAGTTTTGGGGGCAGATGCAACTCGTGCGAGTCACATCTGCCCCCTATTTAGAACGATCTATTTCCCGACAGCCCCAAATATGTATTTTCTATTGTTCTTCTTTGCCCGCTGCCCTCTCTTCTCCCATCTCTCGGATCATTTGTGCAATAACATCTTCCTCTTCTTCAAGTTCCTCTGAAATCTCAGAAATAGATTTTCCTTTTACCAGTTTCTTTTGAATCAGCCTTTCTAAAAGCTCCTGTTTTCCCTTTTTAATTCCCTCTTCTCGTCCTTCTTCTCTTCCAACCTCTCTGCCCTCTTCCCAGGACGCTTCCCGCTCCTGCCGCATATGCTTTTCCTCATCATATTCATAAATACTCACTTGTTTCGCCTCCGCTCTGTTTTGTTTCAAAAACTCTGAAAGAATTCCTTCCTGAATACACTCACTGATTGCCTGTTCCACTGCTTCTTCCACCGGCTTTACCTGAGCGTACTCCCGCACTCTTGCCGTATATTCCGAGTAATCCTTCAGAGATTTGCACATTTCCTTCAACTTTTCATTATGCCCGCGGTTGATATTCAGCATCACCGCAGTCAGCTCCAATGCCGGATGTTCTTCTTTGACGCAATATGCATCAGACAATCTTAAAATTTTTCGATCCGGCTGTTCCTGACTTCCATTGTAAAAGATTACAAACTGCGGAGTCGGGATCTGAATCCTTTTCGTACCATACAGGTTTTCATCTTTTGTCATCCCGGAATACAGATCCGAGATATAAAACAAATACCGCAGGGGCAGGTTGGGACTGTAGGTGGACTGATGCTCATATAGGGAAAGTCTGGAATCAATGAGAAAGGACAGATCATTATGCATCGACATGTAGATTGCATTTTCCAGTGTATTGATTTCCAGCAATTCCGGATCTTCATAATGTTTTCCGCTGACCGCATTGTACAGATCGAGCAGATCTTTCCTGTCACTGTAGAGCATGGCAAAAATCCTCGATTTGTACAGTCTGTTTACGGGCTGC
>ENA-OQCK01000152-OQCK01000152.1-human-gut-metagenome-genome-assembly--contig:-NODE-152-length-40818-cov-8.226659_pt1 | contig 40818 bp, 43 predicted proteins | sample MGYA00242498_ERZ504578 | MGnify/ENA primary metagenome ERZ504578 (study PRJEB26092, sample SAMD00036229) | human gut metagenome | host: Homo sapiens | study: EMG produced TPA metagenomics assembly of...
AAACTCGTAACTCTATACAAGTGGTCGGAGATAACCTGTTTGTCCATGCTGGGTTGAGCAAGGAGTTTTTAGACCGGAATTACGATATCCCTACCGTGAATGAGATCGTGAGCGATGGTCTCTTCTTGACGAAAAAAGAACGTAATATAGATAAAGGCTCCGATCTTTCTTTTATGTTCGCTACGTATGGACCGATCTGGTATCGGGGTATGGTACGTAGTGCGGATAAGTATCATCCGCTAGACCGGGATGATTTGCGGAAAATATTAGAGAAATATAATGTGAACCGCATCTTTGTAGGTCATACCATTTTCGATGATATCATGACTTTCTATCATTATAAAGTGATTGCCGTGAATGTCGATAATCAAGAAAACAGGGAGAAGGAACGAGGCCGTGGTGTCATGATCGAGAAAGACGGTTCTATGTTTGTCGTATATGATTCCGGAAAACAGGAGCCGTTATTAACCGAGTAATATTTGGTGCTTGAGCTGTCACGGCTGCTACCATCATGGTGGAGGAAGAAGTGCCTCCCCTAATGTGAAGTAATGAGATAGGGAGTGCAACTTTTATGTATCTTAAATCATCTATAAATATAGATATGTTTTAAATGTAGGAGTTATGAGAAAAGTTGTATTACTGTTTATCTTGTTTGTTTTCTCTTTGTCGCGAGCCGATGCTCAAGAGTTCCATTTTATTCCTAGGATCGGCTTGAATTTGGCAAATACTTATCCCGAAAGTTTTGCGGACATGCGTCCGGGGTTAAATATTGGTGTGGCGGAGGAAATACGTTTTAGTAAACTGTTTGCTTTAGAACCGGGTGTTTATTATTCTATGCAAGGTTATCAAAAAGAAAACGCTAAAGGCGAGACAGCCCGGCTAAAGGCAGATTATTTAAATATTCCTATTTACGCTAAATTTTATTTGTATCGAGGATTCCATCTTCGCGGGCCCACAAGTTGGCTTTAATGTAAGGGCGAAAGCTTCGAATTATATTTTCGTCTCGGGTCCTACTCCGGTGCACCAGAGCGAGTACGATTTTTCCGGTGATAAAAAGGAAGAGATCCGAAATTGTGATTTTTCCGTTTCAATGGGGCTTGGCTATACCTTTGGTATGGGATTAGTTATCTCCGCCAATTATAATTTAGGATGTACTCATTTCTTTAAGGAGCCAGAATACTCATTAGGTGGAAGCAATCATTTTAGGGGAAAAGATCATAATGGGGTTATTCAATTCAATCTAGGATGGCGTTTCTGATCTCCAGTAAATCGTGAATTAAGAGAGATCGCTTGTTCCTCGTTCAGCCTTGCGACATGGCTACGCAGGCAATGGACTGCTTTCGGGCATTGCTCGTCCGTGGCGTAGCAATACGTGTAATCGTAAGGTATGTCTTCTGTTTTCATATTTGTGTTTTTGGGATTGATCGATGTTTTATCCCCGACATTCCTCCGGCAAGATCGCTAACGCTCTGTTCTCGTTCTCCTCCATGATCTCCCGCTCGCCGGACCTTTGTCGTTGATACCGCAAAGGTGCAGGATGCCGTGATGATGGTACGGTGGAGTTCCTCGTTATAATCCGTGTGGAATGTCTCGGCGTTTGTCCTGACCGTATCGAGGCTGATGAACAGGTCACCCGAGATCTTATTTCCTTCCGTATAATCGAAGGTGATGATATCCGTGTAATAATCGTGTTGGAGATATTGGCGGTTTACCTCCAATATCTTCTCGTCGGAACAGAAGATATAGCTGATATCTCCCGTTTTCTTTCCGTATGTCTCGGCCACTGCCTTGACCCAGCCGCTAACCGCTCTTTTCTTGATTGCCGGAAGCTCGATATCTTCGGCGTAATATGCTATTGCCATAAGGTCTATTTATCGTATTGAAATTTCGTTACAAATGTAATCATTCGATTTTAAATAGATTCATTTCAAATCTATTGATTGTATAGAATGTTAAAAGAACAGATAAGCCATCGCTATCGCCGCTATCGCCCCGGCCAGATCCGCTAACAAGGCGCATTGTACCGTATAGCGGGTATTACGGATACCTACGCTACCGTAGTAAAGAGCGACTACATAGAATGTCGTATCGCAAGAGCCCTGAACGATGGATGACAGGCGACCGACGAAAGAGTCCGCTCCATACGTGTTCATGCGTCCAGCATCATGCCCCTAGCCCCGCTCCCGCTTAACGGTTTCATCAACATGGTAGGCAGCGCTTCCACGAAATCCGTGTTGAGCCCTATCGAAGCAATGCCGAAACGAACGCCTTGTATGATGAAATCCATCGCTCCGGAAGCCCGGAAGACACCGATACCTACTAGGATAGCTACCAGATAAGGAATAATCGTTATAGCAGTCTGGAAACCTTCTTTCGCCCCTTCTATAAAAGCATCATATACATTGATCTTTACGCATGCCGCTGATGATAAATCCGCAGATAATGGTAAAAAGAAGCGTGTTGGCGAATAAAGTCGAATACAAGGAAACTTGCTCCTGTTCCATCGAGTTAAATAGCCATACCAGCCTCCGATAAATAATCCCAGTCCCCCGAAAAACAGGATTAGGTTCCGTTGGAGGATATTGATCTTCTGCCGTACGCAAACCGCTAAAATAGCGACTAAGGTTGATGTGAATGTAGCGAGCATGATCGGCAGGAATACGTCTGATGGATTCGCCGCTCCTAACTGCGCCCGGTACATCATGATGGTGATCGGGATCAAGGTCAGTCCCGAGGCATTGATGCATAAGAACATCACCATGGAGTTGCTGGCGGATTCTTTATTCGGGTTTAATTCCTGTAACTGTTGCATGGCTTTCAATCCCATTGGCGTGGCGGCATTATCCAGTCCCAGTAAATTTGCCGATAGGTTCATGAAGATAGAACCGGTCACGGGATGGTCTCTTGGGATATCCGGGAAAAGCTTGCTGAATACGGGAGCCGCCAATCGTGCGAACGCTTGTATCACCCCCCCCTTCTCTCCGATCTTCATGATGCCCAGCCAAAGCGACAAGATCCCCGTTAATCCTAACGAAATCTCGAAACCCGTCTTGGCCGAGGCGAAAGAAGCGTTGATAATCTCGGTAAAAACAGCGGTATCCCCACCTATGACCAATTTACCGATAGCCACTACAAAAGCGATTAAGAAAAAAGCGATCCAAATATAGTTTAGTACCATAATAAATATATATTGGTCACAAATTTAGGAATTAATTGCCAATTGATTTGTATTTTTGCTTTTTGAATAACAAATAGATCCAAGATGAAGATATTAGTGACATACGACATGTTCCGCGAGGGATTTACCGAGTTGGAAAGTAAGTACGAGGTAACCTTTCCCGAAGGAAGAGATTTTACGTATGAGGAGGTTTTCGAGATGATACCGGAGTACGATGTGCTCTGCTCCATGTTCGATTTCCCGGTAAACAAGGAGTTGATCGACCATGCGTCGAAATTGCGGCTGATCGCTAACTACGCCGTTGGTTATAATAATATCGATGTGCCTACGCCCTCGAGAAAGGCTTGACGGTGGCGAATACGCCTGATCCTGTCACGGCCCCTACCGCCAATATCGCTTTAGGCTTGATGCTGGATACCGCCCGGCGTATCACGGAATGTGATCGTAAGCTGCGTACGCTTGGTAAGGATATGAAGGTCGGTGTACTGGAGAACCTCGGTATGCCGGTTACCGGACAGACCTTGGGTATTATCGGTATGGGACGTATCGGCAAGGCTTTAGCGAAACGGGCGAATGCTTTGGGCATGGATGTGATCTACCACAATCGCCGTCAGCTTTGCATCGAGGACGAGACCAAATTGAATGTTACCTACGTCTCCAAGGAAGAGCTTCTGGCGAAAGCCGATTTCGTATCCTTGAACGCCCCTTATACCCCCGATACCTATCATATCCTCGGCGAGGAAGAGTTCAAGCAGATGAAGCCTTCCGCCATCCTGATCAACACGGCCCGTGGCCCGTTGGTGGACGAGCATGCCTTGGTAAAAGCCTTGCGGGAAGGTACGATTCATGGTGCCGGTTTGGATGTATTCGAGTTTGGAGACTATCCTCTCCCCGAGTTATTGGAAATGGACAACGTGGTATTAACCCCTCATATCGGCACCCAGACGATGGAAACCCGTATCATTATGGCACGCACGGTATGCAACAACGTGATCGGGTTCTTGGAGGCGATCGTCCCGTATCACGGGTACTCCGGCCATGACGGCGGCGTTTATCCTATCCGAGCTACAGTCGGTCGGTACACCCGAGAAGGCGGTTCATTTGAGCCGTTTTTTCAAGACTGGTCCCGGTCAATATGGCGAGGGCGATCAGTTTCTCGGGGTGGTTGTCCCGCAAACCCGCAGCATAGCGAAGGCTAATAAGGCGACTCCTTTCGATGAGCTGCAGCTGTTGCTGGATAGTCCGTGGCATGAGGCACGTCTATGTGCCTTGCTGATTTTGGTCTATCGTTTCCAGGATCGGAAAGTGATGCCGGAAGAGCGGGAAGCCATCTTCCGATTCTATCTGAAGAATATGCGGCGTTGCAATAACTGGGATTTGGTAGACTTGACCTGTCGGGATATCGTCGGCGAGTATTTGGTGGACAAAGACCGTTCCCTCCTCTACCGTTTGGCGGAAAGCGAGAATTTATGGGAACAACGGATCTCGATCGTCTCTACGTGGGCATTTATCCGTCGGAATGATTTTGGGGATACCTTGGAGTTATCCGAACGGTTGATCGGTCATAAACACGATTTGATGCATAAGGCGGTTGGGTGGATGCTGCGTGAGGTCGGCAAAAAGGAGCGGCAGACGCTTACCGATTTCTTGGAACGCAACGCTACTCGTCTTCCTCGTACGGCGCTTCGTTACGCTATCGAGCATTATCCAGAACCCGAGCGGCAATATTTTCTAAAGAAGAAATAACATGGATACAAAGACCATCTCTTTACTTCGTGAATGGGCGAAAACGTACAATACGGAATCGTTTATCAAGGATGATCCGGTTCGATTCCCCCATCGGTTTACGGAGAAACGGGATATTGAGATATCGGCTTTCCTGACGGCGTGGATCTCTTACGGTCGCAGGGCGCATATTCTCCAAAAAGCGGAAGAGCTACACCGGCTGATGGGCGAAAGTCCTTACGAGTTTATCCGTACCGGAGAGACTTCTTTCGCTCCCCTACGGAACCGCCCGGTTCGCGGGCGGGATACCTTTTACCGTTTTTATACCTATCATGATCTGCATCTCCTTTGTTGTCGCCTAAAGGATATATACGATACCTACGACTGTATGGAAGACGCTATGGCCGCCGCCGGTCCTTGCGAAGATCCTATCTTGCGGTTGCGACAACTTTTTGCTGATCTCAATGGCATTCCGGTCTTGCACGGGACTTCCGCTTGTAAGCGTCTGGCGATGTTCTTGCGTTGGATGGTGCGTACGGATGGTATCGTCGATCTCGGTATCTGGAGAACAGCCGTGCATCCCCGCCAATTAATCATCCCGTTGGATACGCATGTGCACCAGATCTCCTTGCGCTTGGGCTTGACAGGCCAAAAAACCGCTACCCTTCGTACGGCCCGTGAGATAACGGACGCATTGGCGAAAGTCTTCCCCGATGATCCTTGTCTGGGGGATTTCGCCTTATTTGGCTACGATATAAATCAAGAATAAAAAGATATGGAAGAAAAGAAGATAAATAACATCTCATCTGTTTGCGTGTATTGCGCATCCAGCACGAAGATTCCCTCGGTTTATTTTGACGCCGCCAAGGAATTGGGGCGTCTTTTGGGGGAGCGAAAACTACGGGTAGTCAATGGTGCCGGGAATATCGGTTTGATGTGCGCTGTCTCCGACGCTGCGTTAGCGGCTGGTGGAACGGTAACGGGCGTTATCCCCCATTTTATGGTGGAGCAGGATTGGTATCATAAAGGCTTGACCGAGTTGATTGAGGTCGAGACGATGCACGAGCGTAAACAGCTCATGGCAAACCTCTCGGATGCGGTGATCGCCCTTCCCGGTGGATGCGGTACATTAGAGGAACTTCTGGAGATCATCACTTGGAAACAACTCGGTCTCTACCTCAATCCGATCGTAATCCTCAATATTAATCATTACTATGATCCCTTGTTGGAACTTTTGAGGAACGCCATGAACGAGAATTTCATGCGTCCCCAGCACGCCAAGATGTGGGCGGTAGCCGACACGCCGGAAGAAGCTATCCGTCTCATCCACGCCGAGCCGAAATGGGACGCAAGCCTTCGGAAGATCGCGGCGATTTAATACTATTAGGCGAAAGGAGACGCAGCACGCTACGTCTCTACAATTAAAAATGAATATGATAATGAAAAAACTAGGTTTATTAATGATGTTGTTGCTCCTGTCAAGGATCGCTTTATTCTGCCAGTCACAGACGGCAGGCATCGAGGAGAAAGAAGTGCTTAAGAATGAAGATGTGGTATTCCGTCAGATCGATGAGCATACATGGTTGGGTACAGGAAATTTAATGGCGAACGAGAGCCTGTATCTGGTCGAGGGCGATACGAAAGCGATCCTGATTGATGCGGGGACGAAGATCAAGGACTTGGATAAGCTAGTGGCTTCCATCACGGACAAGCCGGTTACGCTGGTCGCCACGCATGTGCATCCGGACCATACAGGCTCGGCTATCGATTATTTCCCGGAGATTTATATCAATCCGGCTGATACAATAGGTATACCGGAATTTATGCCGAATTATAAAGGCAAAGTTTGTTTCCTTGAAGACGGTGAAATCCTAGATTTAGGTGGGCGTATCCTAGAGATAGTCTTTACTCCCGGGCATACTCCCGGCTCAACCACTTTTGTGGATAAGGATGCCGCTTATGGTTTTAGCGGCGATTCGTTCGGCTCCGGTAATCTATTGCTGGGAGTTGACTTTTCTACGCTCATATCTACTTGTAAGAAGATGAGTGCGGTGATCGAGAAATATGATATCAAATACCTCTACCCCGGACATTATTTCGGAATGAACAAGGAAACCCCTCAACGGGTAAAAGACATGATCACGATGAGCGAGGATATCCTGTCCGGAAAAGTGCAAGGCGAACCTAATCCGAGTGGGATGTTGGGGTTAGACCGGGTGTATACGAATTATGGTGTCCGTATAAATTATAAAGAAGAAGTATGAAATGAGGGGACCTTTAGATTCTGAACTCGATTTCACTGATAATCTTCAATTCAAGCAATTTCTCCAATATTAATCTATCCATATGAGAGTGAGCGGTTTTTCCGTGTGCTAACTTATATACACGGAAGCCGCTGACATTGAATTCTTTCCCTAATTGATCATACAAGCTTTTCTTGTTTGTCTTAAACCAGTAATTAAATAAGTTCTTCATAATCCGACTTTTGTAATTATCTTTCATTGTACGTTGTTAAAGAGCGTATTTTTACCTACTAGAATTGTAAGTGATGAAAATGAATAGCTAAAACGATGGTTTAAGCTAGTCGTTTTAAAGAAGCACTTAGGAATGAAGATGTGCTTTTCCATCAGATTGATGAGCGTACATGATTTGGAACAGGATATTTAATAGCAAACGAGAGCCCGTATCTAGCCGAGGGAGAAACGAAAACGATCTTGATTGATGCAGGATAAAGAAAAATGTAAACTTAATGTAAATAAAGTATTGGTTTCTGGGAGAAATGAAACAGAGGCGAGTCCATTATGTTTCTTTTAAATTCTTGAATATTTTCCATAGTAGAATCTTCTAGTAATATTAATATAACATTGTTTTCTATATTAATTTCAAAATTACTTGTTTTTAGATTTTCTTTTAATAAGTACTTATTGCGATTAAAGACTGTATTTAATTGGTTTAGTGTATCTCCGAGCATTTTTAGAGAATACGAACATTTCTTTATTTTGAAATCTTTATTACCTATTCTGTTTATAATATCACTTTTTGTATATATGTTGTCTAGTGAATCTACTATATTCACGAATAATAGGTTATTCTTATTTATATAGCTTCCTCCATAATATAGAGGAAAATCAAAATTTCCAGTTTTCCTGTAAAAACTATGATCAAGACGAATTTTCCTTTCTTCTAATATCTTGAGTATAGAGTCTTTTCTGAATATAGAATCTTTTTCTATGAGAAATTGTAAGTTCTTATTTTCAATAGTTGTTTCTTTATTTGTGCCTATTATATAAGCTAAATTCTTCTTGTCTTGATTATTTGTTTGTTGAATATCATTTTCTTGTTGTTGATGATTGCCAGAACAACTTATCAATAGTAAAATGAATATTTTGAAATATATTTTCATATACAAAATTATATTACACAAAGATATGTAATTAATGGCAATTATGTACCTTTGTGTAATTGAAATCTTCTTTTCCCATCATGGCCAATAATGTGCTGCAATTTGAGGCGTATCCAGATGTATAGGTTATCGCATACTTATTTTTAAGGTAGGCTTATTGTATATTTCCATATACGCTCTTGTTTCCTGTCGTGTGATTCAGTAAAAACATGTACGTGTTTCCCGAAAAACATGTACGACTTTTTCCAAAAACACGTACGTGTTTCGCAGAAAGTATAATTGTCTTTTTAAGTTGTTTATGTTCAATGATTTATATAAGAACATTATTTATGTGCTTATTGTCTAGGATTTGCCTTGGGATACGTATGCTCTAAATAGACTCCGGATACTGAAAATCGGGTGGGAAAAGTAAACAGGGATCGTTGGCAAACTTACCAGCGATCCCACTAATCCCTATTATAATTTCGCTTGATTCACTTGCGGCGTGCGGATACCCGGTTTCAATTCTCCGTTGATGATGGTTAATCGGCCATCTTGGATAACCGCTCCCGCTCCGGCACGGGCCAACTGCTCATATTCGCCCAGATCGTTCCATGCTTTCGTGGATAGGTCGTATTGGAGTAAGGTGGTATTGAATCGGTACCATTCTACCGGATGGTGCATATAGGCCTTGGCCTCCGCTTCTAGGCGGGTAATGGCCGCTGAATCTCGCGCCGCCTCCGCTTTCGCTAAATGGATCGGTCGGGCGATGGCGGCTAGGAAACAATCGTAGTTCACACCTCCCATAAATAAGATTTTATCCGTTTGGAAAGTCACGGCACAGCTCCTGTTAGGGTACGGTTCGCTCCGTCCTTAAACGGGGGAAGAACGGTCTCTTGTTGCCAGGTAAAAGTTGCCGGGTCGAATACCAATACATCCGTCGGGACGATCGGTTCCTCTTCGTTTAGGATGGGCTGGAAGCCTCCGGCTAGATAGATACGTGTGCCGTTGGGACTTTCTCCGGTCGCTAATACCGGCTGTACACGGGCTGCTCCCGGGAAGTCCGGTAGTTGTTCCCATCCCTTTTCGATATTCGCTAGGTTGAGGCGTAAGAAGGTATGGCAGGGCTGTCCGTTCTCATTTCCCCCTGCTACGTAAATCTCCTGTCCGGTAAAAGCAGCCGAGAGATTATCCATTGGAGACGGTAAGGAGGGTAAGGCGCAAACCGCTACCTCTCCTTTCGTGGGGTTATAGGAGATGCGGGAGACCTCGACCAAGGAAGAATCACTGTTGTTTCCTCCGATGCAAACGATACCTTCCGGGGTGGAAACCGTAGCGCCGTAGGCGACGGGAAGAGGCAGTCGGTCGATCTCTTTCCAGCCTTCGGGAAGAAGGACGAATATCTCGCTATAATATCGCTTGGCTCCTCCTCGGTGACGGGTTTGTCCGGAAAGTTGCAACCTCCGGCAACGATCAATACGCCGTTATGGATGCCGGCGAATGGGGCGGAAACGCCAAGGGAGGCCGTATCGGCTGCTCCCGGTAGATCCGGTAATTTTGTCCAGTTTATCATGGTGTTTTGTTTTTTAGATACAGGCTGGCCGCATCCCGCTACGCAGAGTAGCAGGAGGAACAGCCAGCCGGTGATTTGTTGTTTATTATGCATAGCTTATTCTTTTATAGCCCGGAACGTAGAGGTCGGCATGCCCGCCTCGTTTACAAGATTCGCTCTCGTGAAGGTTGCCAGCCGTAGCGTACCAGCTTCGGGTGAGTCACTTGATCGTTCCACACCTTTACTTTCCCGTTCTCTACCACGGCTTGCGCCGGATAGTAAAGTCCTTCCCGCTCGGCGATCTCGAATGTACGGATGGGGTCCCCATCGGAAGTTGTCAAGCCTTTGCGTAATCGAAAGTGATATAGGCGGCGTTATCGGTAAACGTTGCGCTGCGGAACAAAGGGCCGGATGGGATTACGTTATGTCCGTAGGTCTTGTTCAAGGCCCAATGTGCCAGTCGTTCGCCAATCTCTTTTTTTCGGGTAGGGTGAACATTTAAAGAATCCCCACGATCGCTACTAACGGCCATACCCGTATTCGATACGGTTTGCGCCAGGCGGCGTTGGCTGTCCCTGAACCAAGTCCAACTCGGGCGGTCTATGCTGGATAGTTGGACATAGTAGAAAGGCAGGTCTGCGTTCCAATTCTGGCGCCAGCTGTTCACCAATAGCGGGAATAATCGTTCGTGTACTTCCATATTATGGGCGTTCGATTCTCCTTGGTACCAAATAATCCCTTTGATGGGATATCGATGAAGGGGTTGGATACCCGCCTCGAACAGATAACAAGGCTCATACGGATGGCGTTGGAGCGGGTTGGACGCTTGCTTGATGTTTAAGGCCGCCCGTTCACGTACCCAATCTTGGATAAAGTCGTTCTTCGTCCAATCCTGTAAGATATCCGGAAACTCGAATTCCAGTGTTTTCCGGTCGATCCATGCCTCCGTAGGCGAGCCGCCAACAGCGTTCAATATCAACCTACGGGTACTTGTAAGCTATCGGCCAGCATACGCCCGAAGGCAAATCCTATGGCCGAGAAGCGTGCGGTATTCCGCGTGTCGCATACTTCCCATTGGGCGTCGTGGTAATATTGCAGGCGGTTCAATGAATCCAGTACGGAAGCGTCCCATTCCACGGCGTAGGTCTCCCAGCGGGGCTTTAGGTCGAATAAACGGATTTGCGAGTGTTGTTTCGCGTAATCCAATTGTTGCTGTTGTTCTTCCTTTACGCTCTCGTTTACCCGGAACGCCATGTTGGATTGTCCGGAGCATAGCCAGACTTCCCCGGCTACTACATCCCGATAGTTCAGCGTGCGGCTGGGGGTAGAAACCGTTAAGGTATAGGATTTCCCGCTTACCCGCAAGGGATCGAGCGTGACAGTCCATTTCCCGTTCGTACCGGCTACGGTCTCCTTCCTTTGTCCGGCGAGGGTAACGGTTACTTTCTCCCCTTGGTTGGCGATACCAGATATAGGAAGCGGTTGATCCCGTTGCAAGACCATCCGGTCCGAATAGATGGCAGGAAGCTGTAATCCTCCGTAATCGCCGGTTAGCGCCCCATAAACGGTGCGGGCCAAGATACCGGCACCTTCAGCGTTTGGATGCAATGCGTCGGGCAATAGATCCGGACGGTCATATAATCCTTCCTGCAAATCGACCAAGGTCGCACCGGCTATCCGGGCGATTTCTTCGATAAGCGCTTGCTCCATCCAGTACCAGTCTCTTGTACCGGATTTAAAACGAGAATGGCGGTGAGATATCGGAGTCATACGGCAAACCCATACCTTGCATCTCGGATTGGCTTTCCGGAAGGATTCGATCAAGGAAAGATAATCCCGAACGAAATCGTCCCGGTAATTCGGCCATGCCCGAGGGTCCGTATCGTTCAATCCCAGATGGATGATCACGTAATCCCCGGCAAACCTCAGTGCCTTTTGATACGCCTCTTGTTGGGTATAAGGACGATATCCCTTGTTTAATAAAGTAGCCCCGCTATGCCCGAAGTTCTCCACTTCGTAGGCATCTCCAAGCATCTGTTGCAATTGGGTCGGGTAGCAGTTTGCTTCCCGGTTCTCGATTCCGTAGCCGTAGGTCACACTATTACCTACGCAAGCCACCTTGATTCTTTGCGCTTGCCCCATGAGAGCGAAGGCGAGGAAGATGGATAAGATTCCTATTATTTTTCTCATTTCATTCAACCGAATTAGACGTTATTTAAGTTGTTTATCCGGAGAGTAAACCAGTCCTTCCACCGCTTTCTCTCCATCCGGTGTGACGCAAACGAACGTAAACATCCATTTCACCAGACGGACCTCGGGGGTATTGAACGTACCGACCGGAAGCTTCATGAACACCTTGTTCCAGCCTTTTTCCAGATGGACCGGGGTTGGTTTACGGCTTACGCAGTTCTCGTTCCCCAGTGGGATCTCATTGGACTTCTCCCGGTGGGTAGCGGTCCATACGGGGGGCGTTATCTCTTGATCATTTACCCAGATACGGCTCTCTTTATAATCCCATTTCCCTTCTGAGGGAGGAAGATCCATCTCCGAGCGCCCGTAATTCTGGAATTCGATCCACGCCCCTACGTCTTGCGTCTTGGGCGAATAGATCCAAGTCCATGCGTAAGCGGTATGATTCGGCTGGGGGTCCTTATAGACACCGGGAACCAGCGGTCCCCAGACATGGCGCAGGTAGATTCCGGCACCGATGGCGTCGTGCGTGCCGTAGCTTTTCTCTTCATAGGTATATTGCGTCTGAAGCGCCTTTTCCGGAGGGAAAGAGCGGGTCAGTTCCCCATCATTCGGGAAAGGGTCGGTGATACGCCATCTCACGTTGGTTTGCTTGACGTAGGCGAACGGGTATCCTTGGAAATGATGTTCTTTATGCCATAACATCCGTCGCTCAAAATCGACAAATGCCTTATGCTCCTCGTTATCGGGATCGATAGGCAGCATCGTTCCGTTCTTATCGAAATATTGATAGCCGCCGCCCAACCAAGAACGTTCGGCGATCGCTAATAGATTCGGATACAAATTATTCTCCCGGATCAATTTGTCCTCCGGCTGTACGACCGGTCGTGCCATACGGCAAGGATCGTACCCGCCAAATCATGGCTTCCTTGCGGTTCATTGTAAATACGGCTGGTGTACAAGGCGATTAAGTCGGCGAACGTATCAAAATGGTTGATATAATGGAAACGGGAGTCGATCGCAGGAATGCCCGGTCGCGCTTTTCCCCGGTAACTCCACATTTGCTCCATGTCGATCTCACCCGGCTTGTACTTCCATCCCGGGTTCCAAGAGATCACTTGTTTCCCTTTCGCACGGATATAAGCGACCATCTCGGGTACGAACTTCGGATTGGTAAACTTTACCTCGTCCGTTCCGATATGTAAGTAAGGAACCTCCTCGAATACCTCGCAAACCTCGTCCATCAATAGTTTTAAGATCGCCATACCCTCCTTGCTCTGCATATCATGACGGAACGCCCGGATGAAAGCGTCGCTATGCCCCGGCATATCGATTTCCGGGATCAATAGTACGTTATGCTCCTTGCAAAAGCGAACCAGCTCCTTTGCCTCCTCGATCGTGTAATATTTTCCGGGCATACGGCTCATATTGCAGCTGTCGTTCAGCATCGGGAAGATCTTGCTCTCCAGACGCAAGCTTGGTTCTCCGTGAGATGCCAATGAAATACGTTCATCTTGTAGCGGGAAAGTACCTCGATCTCCCGTTTCAGTTCTTCCATGGAGATATAGCTCCGCCCCACGTCTTGCATGAATCCTCGTATGCGGAAAGCGGGCCAGTCGGTGATCTCGCAGCCTTGGATGGAATATCGCTTCCCTTGCCGCTCGGTCAGTTGGCGCAAGGTTTGTATCGCCCAATAAGCTCCTTGCTCGGATACCGCCCGGATGGTTATCCCCCGGGAAGAGACGCTTAGTTGATAAGCCTCCTCGGAGTTGAGGGGGATTCCGTCCAATTTGTCAACCAAGGAAACCTCTATCTTGTATCGGCTGTCCGGTTGGACGCTTACCGGCAGCTCCTCCAAGAATTCCATTAGGATGGAACGGAGTTTCCCTTCGGAAGAAACTGCGATTTCCTTCGGATGGAACGAAGCGTTTGTCCGGACGTATTTTTGGGGCAAGGGCAATAAAACAGGATTCCGGGCCTGTAAAGACCCGGAAATGCCTATATATACAATAAGAATAAGATTCAGTATTGATCTCATAGATTGTTTCTCTAAGGAATAAGATCTGTTAGCTTAATGGCTTGGAAGGTCATATGCGCCACGCTTGACTCGTAGAAGATTCCAACCGTTTCCTTATCGATCATGGAGAGACAGGAATATCCCCAGCCTCGGCCTCGTCTAATAAGACTTGATGCTCCGTGGGCCAAGTAAGTCCGCCGTCCAGACTCGCCTTGATCGTGATATGATTACGCCTTTCGTCGTGTTCGGGTTGGAGAAGAGTAGAAGGTCCTTGCCGGTGATGTTATCCTTGGCGTTTACCTTGATCAAGCTGGCCATACAAACGGGTTCCTGCAAGCACTGCGGCTGGAAGGATGCTCTGTCCATGTCTTGCCTAAATCTTTTGTCGTGGCTACGGCACGGCTACCGCCCCGGTTATCGCGCATATTTAGCATCAATACGCCCGGCTCTACCTCGCAACTTGCGCCTCCGTGGTATTCGTGCGGGCTAAGTTATGCAGGTGCCATGTTTTCCCGCGGTCTTTGCTATACATAATGCCAGCGTTGGGCACACGGGTAGCGTCGATAAACTGGATCGGGAAGACCAAGGTACCGTCTTGCATCGTGATGCCTCGTCCCGGGCCTTGCAATAGGAAATACCAAGACGGGTCTTTTACTTGAGACGTGATGTTGATCGGTTCGCTCCACGTCTTACCATCGTCCTCACTTTTCACGAGCATAAGTTGGGCGGTCTCGTCCGGTGTCATTCCCGGCATGGAGTTCCACCAAGCCCGTTCGTTACCCATACCATGCGTCCATGCGGCTACTACCCAGATCGTATTGGTCTTTTCGTCTACCAAGATCGATGGGTCTCCCACGCCGTTTTGTCCGTGGGGCAGGCCATCCGTTTGTTTGAAAGTCATGGCTACTCGCATCGGTTCCCAAGTTTGTCCCTTATCGGTACTGCGGCTTACTCCGATATCGATTTTCTCTTGCAGGTCCACGCTGCTATTATAGCGAATATCGTAGACTCCGAGTAATGTTCCGTTATTCGTCGTCACTAATCCCGGGATGCGGAAGGCCGCCGATCCGTCATCCCCGGCTTGGCGTACGCCGATACCTACATGGCGTTCGTCCACCTTTCCTTTCCAAGTGATGTCGATCGGTTTGTTGTTGATCTGGGCGTTAGGTATCGTGGTCGCTACTTTTGCCAATAAGGAAGTCTCAGGCTTCATCTGGATACTTACCCAGAAATAGTTGATGCCTTTAAGCATCGGTTGCTTAGAGGTTAGTTTTACCGTGTGCGACAAGGGGGCGGTAACCTCATCTTGCCGTACGGAATAAGATTCAAGAGCCTTACGGGTATTTCCCGGTATATGGCTGGATATGTACGTAACGGGACTGAAATGTTCCCCTTTGCGGGAAGGAGCTTCCACTCCGCTATAAAATAGACGTATCGCTTGGATGTCCGACAGGTTGACATTGTCTCCGATCTGTATCGTGATCTCGTTTAATACATCCCCTTTTTGGGCCGGTATCCGCATCTCGTAAAGTACATTGTCGATCCGGTCTATCAAGATGGGGATTTGTTGCTCTCGCACATAAAGACTGTCTGCCGCAAAAGCCGTTTGTACGATGAAAAGAAGGCAGAAATACAGGAAAGTTTTTTTCATGATGTTTTTTGTTTGTAGGTTGAAATTAATAGATATGTGAATTCCAAAGGTAGCGATATTCATTCATATGAACAAAGCCCCTTTGGAATTCGTGCCAAAAACCTAGTTATATCCAATCGCCTTAAACCTATGTACGATTAGTATCCGGGAGTCTGTTTCAATGCTGGATTGTTTGTCAATGCCCCTTCATTGATCGGCCATAATAAACGTGATTCTTGTGCTGTGGTATATTTTAATACATAATCCTTACCGAAGCGTCTCAAGTCGTACCAACGTTTACCCTCAAAGAAGAACTCGCGAAGTCTCTCTTTAAGGATAGCTTCCATCACATTCTCGTCGCCCGCCTCAAACGGGTTATCGTTATAGAAACTTCCTTTGTCATTCGGATAAGCCACCTCGTTCTTATGTGCGTTAAAATATTCGGAACCGTAAGCACGCTCGCGAACGGCGTTGATCTCTGTAGAAGGATCTTCTCCGAGCAAGGCCTTAGCCTCGGCTAATAATAGCAAGGCATCCGCATAGCGATAGATAGGATAATCATCGTACCAACTTCTCTCGTTACTACCTTCCAAGGTGGTTCCTTGGAACTTGTATTGGATTGGCGCGATATACTCCAAGGTGCCGTCTTCGTGCTTTTTATAAACGGCCTTCAAGGTACCTTTCAAGCGGGTATCACCTTCGCGGAATGATTTTAGGTAATGATCTTTCTTTACTTGGTAGCGCATTAAGCCTTGTAGGTTGTATCCCGGTATTTCAAGGAATGGAGTTCCTGTCTCGTCACAGTAGCCTGCCATGTACTCACGTTGAGGTACCATATTGTTACGCCAGTTATAGTCTCTCCACATCATGAAATCATCCTCCTTACCACTATGGAGCGCGAAGATCATCTCGCTGTTCTCCTTATTGTTGAAAGAGAAAACGTCCGTGAATTTCTCTTGCAGCTTTAAGTTGCCGTTTTGTTGAAGATCTTGCAAGGCTGTCTTGGCTACGGTATAATCGCCCGTGCCGCCACCCATCTGGCGTCCGCTCCATAGATAAACCTCACCTTTCAGCATCAAGGTAGCGGGTTTGGACCAATAACACTTTCCTTGTTTATAAGAATATCTCCGCCAAAAGCTTTTTCCGAGGCATCGATATCCTTCTTGATCAGATCCATCACCTCACTCGCTGGAGAAGCGGCCTTATCAAGGTGAGAGATATCCAATTCGCTACCTAAGGTTGGCTCCGTAGTAATGATAACGTCTCCCCAAGAGCGTAACAAATGGAAATAGATATAGGCGCGTAAACCGTAAGCCTGCCCTAAGTAATAGTTCTTTTCGGCCTCGCCTAATAAATCGGTCTCGTTCGTTCTACGGATCATCAAGTTGATTTGGTTAAGTGTCGTATAAAAATTAGCGAAGTTGCTGATACCTGTAAACTCTGCGTTGATCGTGTTGTATGAGAAACGCTCTACGCCTTGGGTAGCCTCGCCTCCGAATGGCTGATCTCCGTAGATGTCCGAGCGAGGTTCGCCCAATACGAATATGTTATAACTGGATTGTGAACGGAGCAATCCGTGTAAACCTATGTTGAATGCCTTAAACTGGTCCGGGGATTTCCAATAGTTTGCGTCGGAAATACTACTTACGGGTTCCATGTCCAAGGAGTCGCATCCGCTGAAATTCAGTAATGAGACTGCTGCCATCATGGCTATAATTATCTTTTTCATAAATGTCTGTCTTTTTTAATGGGTTTGACTAAAATGTTACGGATAAACCAAGAAGAACCGTTTTAGGAGTTGGGTATCTACCGTTATCAAGACCTTGACCATAGGTAGTATCTACCGCCGGTTCCGGAGATACACCGGTATATCCTGTGATGTAGAACAAGTTTTGTCCGGTTACATAAACAGAGGCATTGCTCATCAAGGCTTTGTTAATCCATTTCTTCGGTAGGTTCCAAGTCAATGTGATTTCACGTAAAGCTAGATAATCACCCTTTTCGTAGAAGCGGGAGCTGTTGTTGTCAACTGCTGTCAAACCATTGTTGGAGCGAGTAATATTCTTCTTGCTCAACTGATCGGCATAGTAGAACTTAGGTATATCCGTATTCTGGTTTGTCTCCGACCAACTGTCTTTCACCATATCGATGATGTTAAACGAACCTTGATATTGTCCAAGTGAACGTGCGGCTAAGTCGTTATACAGCGTATGCCCTAACGCATAATCAAAACGAGCGTATAAAGAGAAATCTTTATAGCCTAATGTCGTGGAGAAACCACCGGTTACTGTCGGGAAAAGATTACCTACTTTCACGCGGTCTAGATTGTTGATTACGCCATCATTGTTCAAGTCGGCCCAACAAACGTCACCCGGCTCGATCGGTTGCTTACCTGCCTTATCCTTTAAAGCTTCCCATGCGGCGGGGCCATACAATTCTCCAATTGCGTCGTAGCGGTTATTGGCATTCGCTTTCACGTCATCCCAATCCTTGAAGATATGATCTTGCTTGAAGGCAAATAAATCACCCAGCTTACCACCTTCTTGTTTTCCGCCAACCCATACGACTTCACCCTTTTGCGGGTCGTATACTTGGTAACCTCCTTGGCGGTTATTTTCGTTCCCATTGGCCGGAAGCTTGACAATCTTGTTCGCTACCGTAGATAAGTTTGCTGATACATCCCAACTGAATCCGTTTACGTTGTTTAGGATATTCGCTTTTACTTCCATCTCGAAACCTTGGTTACGTAAAGTTCCCAAGTTGGTTTTGATGCTGTTGAAACCAGTGTAATTAGGTAAATCCAAATCTGTCAACAAATCGGAAGTCGTACGATTATAATAGTCTAGGATAAAGCTCAAGCGATTGTTGAAGAATCCTATATCCAAACCTACTTCGAAAGATTTACTTTGCTCCCAACGTAATCCACCGTTTACCAATTTGTCATTATAGAAACCTACAGAGCCATCATAGTTTGTTATGATCGATCCGTTCGCGTCTTTCTGCCCATAGCTGCCATATACGTCGTAGTATCCTAATCCGTTTACGTTACCGTTCACGCCGTAGCTGATACGAGGCTTCAGGTAGAGATCACATCTACCAACTTCGATTCCTTAAAGACTCCTCTTCCATGATATTCCAACCAGCGGAGATACCCGGGAAGAAGCCCCAACGGTTATCGCTCAACTTGGAGATTCCGTCATAACGAGCTACGACCGATAATAGGTATTTGTAATTGTAGTTATAGTTTACACGGGCAAAGCCAGAAAGGATACGATAGCCTTCCTTGTAGCTATAGGTATAGGTACGATTACTACCAGCGTTCAAAGTAGGGATGTCATCCGACGGAGAATTTTCGGTCCTTGCGTTCAGCGTATATTGATGCCAATTGAAATACTCGCCACCAAGCATTGCCTCCAGATTGTGTTTTTCTTTGAATGTGTCTGTGTACGTCAAAGTAACACTATGTTGCTGTTGGTTCTGCTTTATATATTTGGCCTCAGCCTTACGGGTAAGATTCGGGCTAGTGGCGTTTTGTTGTTGGTAAGATTTCTCGAACTTATCTGTTTGATCGTCTACGTGGTATAGGGCGCTATTCTCTTTCAAGATTAATTTCTTCGGGATGATCTCTAGATCAAAACCGATATTATAGGTAGAGCGGCGGGTTCCATTCGTATTCGTTAATTTATCTTTGTAGTAAAGAGGGTTTCCATCACCCGTGCCGAAGCCTGAAGCGGGAGATCCGTCTTCCATGTATGGGTTCCATGTAGGGCGTTGGCTCATTGTGCGATAGAAGAACTCATATGATCCGATCCAAAGACCCGGCTGGCGAGACCATGTATAAGTCGTTCCAGCGTTGACTGTCAAGATCGGAAATATCTTATAGGATCCATTGAATGTCCCGGAGAAACGCTCGTAGCTGGTTCCCTTAATGAGACCGTCTTCTTTGTAGTAACCTAAGCTGGCTGCGAATGTACCTTTGTCGTTACCTCCTGTGATATTGATATAATGATCTTGCGTGAAAGAAGGGTCTTGGAAGGCTGCGTCTTTCATTTGCCCTGAGTAATCCTTGAATAAGATTTGTTTATTCGGATCGGTTGGGTCTTGCATTTGTTGCCAACCTTCTGCCAAGAGGCCTTTGGTACTGTCATCCAAATAACGGATATCAAATAGGTCATTCCCGATACCGTATCCCATTTGGTTATCTATGCCTGAACGTCCAGTTCTTTGGTATCCTAAGCGATTGTAGTAAATATAATCGTGAGCGTTTAAGTAATCATAACCTGTGCGAGCAAAGTTGGCACCTCCCTTGAACTTGTAAGAGACGGAAGCGGATCCTTCTTTACCACGTTTCGTGGTAACCAAGATTACACCACCGTTGGCACGGGCACCGTAGATAGCGGTTGAGGCTGCGTCTTTCAATACTTGGATAGACTCGATGTCGGAAGGGTTGATGTCGGCCAATGAGTTGCGCACGATACCATCTACAACGACCAATGCGCCATTATCCTTACCTGTTATGGTAGCTCCGCCACGAAGTACGATATTTGGGTTTGCTCCCGGTTGACCGGTCGTGTTTACGACGCGCAAACCAGATACGGTTCCTTGCAAGGATTGTCCGGCGTTAGACATCGCTGCGTTTTCCAGTACGGCGTTATCCAATTTAGAGATAGAGGTTGTCAAGGTCGCTCTCTTTTGTGAGCCACCGTAACCGGTTACCACTACTTCGTCTAGCTGTTCGGCGTTTTCTTGTAGGATCACGTCTACTTTGGCCTTTCCGGATACTGGAACTTCTTGTGTCTTGTACCCAATGAAAGAAAATACTAATGTGGCGTTCTTGTTGGATACGGTGAGAGTGTAATTACCGTCGAAATCGGTAATCGTTCCATTTGTCGTGCCTTTTTCAACGATAGACGCACCGGGGACACCCATTTTGTAGGTATCCAGCACTGTTCCGGAGACTGCCTGCTCTTGTCCGTACATAAATGCCGGAAGTAGGAGCGCAAGCATTAAGAGCAGTAGATTCTTCTTCATAATGAATTACTTTTTTGTTGTTTATTTAGTTTATTGGATGAGATTAATTAGCATTCGTCGGTCATATTAGCGACTTTCGGACGTAAGAAGATCACTTGGATTAAAAGTGCGATGAGTACCAATCCGGCTAGCATGGCGAAGTCATGGCCAAGATTACCAGCGTCGGTAGATTTTCCTAGTATATCCGTGATGGCGGCTCCGGCAAATACACCGGTCATATTCATAATTCCATAGGCTGTAGCCGATAACGGGGGGAGATGAATTGGCAAAGGATAGGCATATTATTGGCGTCGAATATACCATAACCGATACCGAAGCAAAGACCACCGCCGATAATCATCGGGAAGTTGTGCCAAATCCTAGTAATAGGAGAGAGGGTATCGTTAATGCCAAACCAATGGCGCCTGTGTATACACGTCCCCGGACATTCCGCTGGATCCATTTATCGGATAAAATACCTCCGGCGATTACCCCTATAAAGGAAGAGATAGCGATCGTGAATGTAGATAACGGACCGGCCTCGGACATATCCAACGAGAGATTTTCAGCGAATAGGGTAGGGAGCCAGTTCTTTGTCGCCCAACCCGGTAAGCTCGGCGTGGCGAAATAAAGAAGAATGATCCAAAAAGCGATGTTCGTGAATAACATCCCTAATCCTTTAAACGCACCGGAAATCGGATTCTCTTTCGGATAATTTTCCAGTTTTACGGCTTGTTCCACATGATCTTTCTTATCGTGTAAGAAGATGATCAAGACCACGCTATAAGCGATGCCGATGATACCAAACCAATGGAAAGTCGTTTCCCACGTATAAGCGCTGGCCACCGTAGCTCCGAATCCCCCCAAGGCTTGGCCTACGTATAGACCTGTCATATGGATACCTACGGCTAATGACCGTGTTTTCTCTTGGTGATAATCTGTGATAAGCGATAATCCGGCAGGAATATACAGGGCCTCACTGACCCCCATCAAGCACGTAGGTAATAGATCTGATTGAAATCCGTGCAATACCCCATCATCAAAGTCACGAAGGACCAGACAAATAAGCTACCCACGATTAGCCACTTCCTGTTTACCCTGTCTGCCACCATACCGGCTACAGGGCTCATGAATCCGTAGATCCAGAGGAAGACCGCCATCAAACGTCCGAAGTTCGCCGCAGACTCTAGTTCCACGATATCCACCATCATAGCTGATTTCATGGTTGATAGCATCTGGCGATCCATATAGTTCAGTAAGGCGACAACCCATAGTAAACCGACTACGATCCAAGGATATAATTTCTTATTTTTCATTTGATTGAGGAAAATAAAAAGGAAAACAAAGCCTTAGAACATCAGGAGCCACGGTTGTGACCCCTGATGTCAATTGACCAATTTTCAGTATTTTAGATAAAGTTATTTAGAAAGAATTTCGTCGCAGAGTAAACTACATTTGAGAAGCATTCTAGGAATGTGGAACGGACCTTTGAATAGATTGCCTTTGGCAGATTGAGAGAGACTACCATCGAAGTGTAGGTAGCCATACCATTCCCCATATTCTTTGTCGGGGAGATGATTAAATGTGTAATCGTTTATTAGTTTGTGCATTTCGAGATATTTGGCGTCGCCAGTCGCTTGGTAGGCGTAAAGCGTAGCGATAATCGCCTCGCATTGTGGCCACCAGAACTTCATGTCGTGCCAATACTCTTGGGGAGGGAAGTTTTTGCAATCCTTGAAATAGTTGATTCCGCCGTACGCCTTATCCCAGCCCCAGTCCCAAGACCAGTTGAGGATTTGTAAGCCCATCTCTTTTAGTTGAGGGTCCCATCCTCGATATTTGGCCTCTTCCAAGATAAACCATGCGGTCTCGATGGAGTGGCCGGGATTGATGGTACGCCCAGCGATAGAGTCGATAAACTCACCGTTGGGTCCTACTGTCTCCAAGATAGCCTTGAATTCGGGATGCATGAAATCACGGCGTAACTCGGCTATGGAATCATCGATTTGTTGTGTAAGTATGGGATCGTTTATGGCCTCACGGATGCGTGCCGCCGTATCAATCAGTATCATGCAGAAAGAATGGCCTTTCGCCACGAGACCTTCACGAAATTTAGGTTCCAATAATCCCGGGGTATTCTTATAGCGCAATACTTGCTTGAATAAGTTCACGGCCTTCTCGCATAGCCTTTGTCGCCTGATGCCAATGCATAGTGGGCCATGGCGATCGCCGCGAAAGTCTCGGAGAATACGTAACGGCGTTTACGTACAGGGATGCCTGTCGCTGTCACCTCGAAGAACATACGTCCGTCCGTATCAAAACAATGTTTCTCGATGAAATCGATACCGTTTTTACAGGCTCTCAGCCATTCTTCGTTCTTCTCAATGTGATTATAGGCATATGCAAGATAAAGGCGAATCGTCCTTGGAACCAAACGGATTTAGTAGAGTCCATCAGAGTTCCATCCCTGTCTACGCAAGTAAAGTAACCGCCGTTCTCTTTGTCCAGTCCGTATTTCATCCAAAAAGGAAGAATATTGGAAAGAAGCTCATTCCGATAGGTCTTGCCCCAATAAGCTAGATATTCCGATGGATTAGATAAATTGTCAAACGCTGCCATATCTTAGAATTTATTACATCTTTCAAAGAAATTGATAGCCTCTAATTCCGCTTTCATCGCGGCCTCTTCTTCGTCCGTCATATTCCGGAACGGGGTACGGTTCTTGCCGAGATCTAATCCGAGCAATTTCATGATGCGTTTTCCTCCGACGATATTACCACGGTAGTTGCAGATAACGTTAATAACCTCCTGAGAGAAGTTTTGTCTCTCGCGAGCAGTCTCTAAGTCACCGGCTGCCCAAGCCTCTAGGATACCGGTTAATTCTTTTCCGTTATAGTTTGTGGTACCACCGATACCTCCTTGCGCTCCGCCCATCGCAAGGCAAGGAAGAATCGTTTCATCCTGTCCGTGCAACATGTCGAATTTACCATCCTTGTATAAACGACATTGATTGTATTCGTATAAGCTCTCGTATGTATATTTGATACCGGCGAAATTAGGGATACGCCCGTCTACTGCTTTTAAGAAATCCAGCATAGGGAGGAAAGCGTTGTTAAACGCAGGGATATGATAGTAGTAAAACGGTAAGGCAGGAGCGCCGCAAGCGATCTCCTCGCAGTACTTTACCAATTCCTCAATTCGACCGATACGAGGGAAAGGGGTAGCCATAGCGCCAATACCCCAAGCGCCGATCTTTTGAGCATGTTCCGCTAAATTACGGCTAGACTTAACGCATGTGCTACCTACGTGCACGATTACCTTAAAGCCTTCCGGAGCTGCTTCCATCCATTTCTCGGCCAATTTCATGCGTTCTTCCTCTGTCAGCATATAACCTTCTCCGGAAGAACCATTGATGAATACGCCTTTCAGCCCGTTTTTCACAAGAAGTTTCGCATAATCTTCAATGGGCTCGTAATTAACTTCCCCGTTCTCGTAGAACGGAGTAAAGGGAGCATCGATCAATCCTTTAATTTTATCCATATCTGCGTTATTTTTATGAGTTTTAACCTCTGATTTTAATTATGCTGCAAATATAAATAAAATATTTTAATAATATAGTGGTGTTTTATCGAGAAAATGAAATAATTATTTATTTTATTTAATTCCTTTGAAATACATATTAAATCATACCTAGAATTTTAGATCGAGATAGCAGGCAGGCTCCTAATATACCCGCTCTTTCACCTAATTTGGATACTTTGATCTGAGTATCACGGGTTACCAAGTTCAAAGAGTACTTCCTGACGGCGCTTTTAATAGGTAGGCTTAAATATTCTCCCGTCTGCGACAAGGGGCCGCCCAGTACGACCAGTTCCGGATTGAAAATGTTCATCAATCCGGCTATTCCTTTACCTAGATTAAAACCGATCTCCTCCAGTATCTCAATGGATAGCATATCCTCTTTGTGAATGGCGTCGATCAAGTCAGAGAGCCCGATGTATTCCCCGGCATCGATTTTACTGGCCAATATGGTGTTGCTACCCTCTTTATACCGCTCAAGGAGGGTACGGTACAGGGCAGAACCGGAAGCTCCAGTCTCGAGGCATCCTTTTTTACCGCAATGGCAAAGAATCTCATTCTCAAAGAAGCTGAAGTGCCCAAATTCTCCGGAGAAGCCTGATTTCCCGAAATAAACCTTGCCGTCTATGATGATACCGATACCTAATCCCCAAGATATATTGATGAATAGGATATTTTTCTCTCCTTTTACGACTCCTTGAAGATATTCGCCGTAAGCCATGGAACGGGTGTCATTCTCTATATAGATCTTTATATGTAGTTTTTCCTCAAGGATTTGAGACAAGGGCTTCTCCTCAAAGTAAAAAATGCTATAGCTATATCCGGCGAAAGGATTTACCGTCCGGATATATTAATGCCAATGCTTAATATCTTTTCCCTTGGGATCGGCAACGAGTTTATAAATTCATTGATACATTCGCAAAGATGGTCTAAAGCGGCTGGTGTGTTTTCGAGTGTATAAGGGATATTCTGCTCAATGCGGATCTTATCTCCTTTAAAATCTAATATGCTAGATTCAGTTGATCTTTCAGTATATCTACGCCCACAAAATAGCCGGATACGGGATTGAGCCCGTAAATACTAGGTTTACGCCCTCCGCTAGTCTCTTGTTTTCCAAAGTCGAGTATATACCGTCCTCTTGTAATTCGCTAATTAGCTTAGTGACGGTGGGGATACTGAGATTCATTTCTTTACATACCTCCGCTATAGTAGCGTCTCCATTGGCCATATAATAATGTATGATCTTCTTTTTCAGAAGGCCACTGCGAGTATTGTCATCGGACGAGAGCAAGAACTTAGTTGTCATGGTTATACCTTTATTGAGTGATTAGGGCAAAGGTACAATAAGTTTTTTCAAAAACTAAGCGTAATAAAATAAAATTTTTTCATAAGGAGCTATCTTAATTGTAAGAATTTGTAATAGAAGTTGAATACCATAGTCTGCGGCGGACTCTGTCACTCGTGACATCTGTGATAAACGCATAGGAAAGAAAGGATAATATTACACTAAAATCCTTCTTTCACGATCCGTTTGATCGGGAGGAAGAATCGTTCGATCAGGCGTAATTCTTCCGTTACGATCTCCGCGGAGGCTTGCGTCTCGGGCGAGACGGGCAGGTCGATACCGTAATTGGTTCTCAGACCCTCTGGAAAATCGATATCCGCCGTATAGTACTCGTCGGTGGGGACCAATGAGATATTCGATACCACGCCGTTTACCACGCCAAACTCCTGATCCGGGAAATTGGAGAAACGGACGATCGCCCGCTGGCCTCTCCGGACTTTTCCCGAGCGTGCTATCGGTATGTGCACTTTCCCCACCAGCCGGCCCTCGCCTTGCGGCACGACGGTGAAAGCCACCTCTCCGGATGGGATATACTGGTTCTCGTTCCAGTAGTTGGTGAAGGTCACGACACCCCCTACCGGGGCGATGAGGCAATAACGCAACCTCCACTCGTTCATGCTGTTCAGCAATTGTTCCCGGGCGGTCTGTAATTCCTGCCGTAGCGTAAATTCTTTCTCGCTCCGCTCCAGCGTCAGATCCAGCAAGGATTGCTCTTGCTCCCCGATCTGTATCCTGAGATTCTCAGCCGAGGCTGCCGCCCCTTCTAGCGAATAACGGCTTTGCAGTAGGGAAGCCCGTGCGGTCTCATGCTCGTAGGAGGAAATCACGGACCGGCTATACAATAATGAATCCCGGGCGTATTGCCGCCTTGTCAAGGCGAATTGCTCCGAGAGGGTCTTCCGCTGCCGTTCGGTCTCGTTATAGTAAGCCTTATACAACGCTATCTGTTTGCGGATGGAGGTCATTTTTTGCGGATAATAATCGATCTCCCTGTAATTGATACAGGCATGGAGCGCCGAGAGTAGTCCCGAGTAAGCCGCTTGCATATCACCCAGCGATAGCTCCTTGTACTTTGATAATGCCTTGTCCAAGCTATCCACGTCGCTTCCGGATCGTTCCAACGCCTTATCCAGATAGATGGCATCGTCCGTGTCGGCGTGATTCTCTATGACCGCCAGCCAATCCCCCTGCCTTACCGGACGATTATCCCTGACGAGCAGCTCCTGTATCTTTCCCGCCGCCCGTGTTACCACCGCCGTTGCGGGATGTTGCCCCGTCAATGTCATGTCAGCCGTGATCACGTCAGGATACTTGAAGAAACAGCTCCCCACCAGCAACGCTACGACCACGAGGAATAACAGCGTTATCCCCCACCGTACGATCCAGGCCGGCACTTGCCCCATCACCTCCTGTACCTCCTCGCTACGTAACTCTATATCTTTATTATTTTTCATAAGGTGGTTTATTTCGTTTGGTGGTAACTACGATAATCCCTCTTTTCCCTTTTGGACCGTATATAGCAGCATCAACACCTTTTAGGATAAAAATTTCTTCTATTTCGGTCACAGGAAACGAAAGTATATCATAATTTTGATATGGAACGTCATCAACGACAAATAAAGGTGGCTCATAATTTTTTACAGGATCCGTTTGGAATGAAATGGCTCCATAATCTTGAATAAACACACATTCCTTATACACATGATCTACTACATACCACGAAATGTTAACACTCTCCAATAGATAAAGTAAGGACCTCATATCCTGTATATGCCATTGTTCTATGTTTCGTCGATAGATTACACGACTGGATGGCAAAGATCCAGAATACAATCCATTATATTTTTGTTTTCTTCTCATGCTTGCGATAATAGAACTTCATCGAGATTTACGGTTTTCCATATATCCGGATTTGGTTGTGATAAGTTTTTAATGGGAGTAACCTCTAATGTCATAGCTATTAAATCCCAGGCCAAACTCAATCGTGAGGGATCTGAATCTATTTGGTTCTTAAGTGGAAGCAATCCCATTCGGAAGTCTGGAGGCAATGACTGGAAATCAGTCTGTTCTTGTATGTTTAGTACGACACGGCCACACAATAGATTCTTCATAGAATCTACTAAAGCGAACGAGGATATCCCTTTTGGAAAATGTTTTTTTGTCAAAAACTAAATAAGAATCTTTAGGATTCCAGACTTTTTGGAAAAAAATAGAATCTTCCGATTGGGCCACTAAATATAATAATTTCATTGGCACTTCCCTCGAAGAGTTGATAACGGATAAGAGCCATTGTTCTTTATTTTCAATTATTTTAAGACCAAAGCCATTTTCACTCATCATTGGCAAATAAAAATTCTTACGGATTCTATCTCGATTTTCGCATTTTAAGATATATCTTTCTCCTGGATTTGCATAAATATGAAAGTAGCCTATTCCGGGCAATAGCGTTTTCACGGATTGAACCGTATCCCCTCTCTCATTTATAATTACTCCAGTGATGGATATCTTTTTCTTGTCAATTCCTTCCGCTGTAAAAACTATTTTACATGAGATATTTTGAAGAATAGATCCACTTTCAGGATAAAACGTAACAATATAGTCGGTCTCCCGTTCCGATGCAGAAACGGGAGATACCAAAAAAAGAATTTGGATAATACTAATGATAATAGATTTCATAAATTTATATATTCATTAGTACCGGCAAATCAGGTAAGCGACGTTCAGGGCACACTTCTATGTTGGGAGAACAAGTTCCATAGTTTCTAGGGCAATTAGTACCATCTCGAAAATTTCCACATGGATCAGAAATGCCAAAAGCCGCATTACATGAGTATCCTGTTGCTCCACAATTTGTATTACGCTCGTTACAAGGCCGTCCTCCTATAAGTTTAGCCATTGTAAATTCATTTAGACGGCTTTTTTCAATCACTTTAAAATTTTTCATAACGCAATGATATTAAGTTTTTAAATAAATAGCCTTTTTATTATAATCTTATTCAGCTATTTTGTGACAAATGAATTTTTATAAATTCTTTGAGAGAACCCTTAAGGTATGTACATGTATCATAATGTTTATCTTTAAATATATTTTCTATCCGTTTATGGGGGCAACCTCCAAAACAAATAGGAAGATAAGGACATTTAGAACATGTTTTATCTTCCAGTGGATCTGCGGCATAGAGGTATCGGTTAAGAATTTTCTGATCTATGGATTGAATAGTTCCTTCTGAATCCAATTTTGCTATGGCATATTTTTGATCGCCTATAATTTCCCAACATTTATATAAGTATCCTTCTGGATCTATTGTAAATGTGTGTTTATTTCGAATAGAACATTCTGTAAAAGAGGAATCTGGATATCCACATAAATTGGTTACGATACCTCTGTCATAGTAGAGCTGTTGTATAAACTCAGATTTCTCTTGTCTATTGAAAAGTAAAGAACAAGAAGAACTTGATTTAGAAGAAGTAGATGTTATAAAAGCAGGATAAATTCCAATCAATGGGTTGCTCTTATATCGTTGTAATATGAAAGAATATAAAGTTATAAATTCAGAAGAATTCTCTTTATTCATATTTACTCGTATACTAATTCGTATTTCTGGGGCAGAAGATGCTAGCAAGTCTATATTCTTTATAGTTCTAGAAAAAGTATCGTTTTCATTTTTTGTGAATTTTATCTTGTTGTGAGTCTCTTTTAATCCATCTAGCGTAATTTGTATGTGTTGTAACTTCATCTCCTTAAAGAGTTTTATAATATCCGGTGATATCAAGAACCCATTAGAGATTATTGAGAAAGAATAATTTTTATCGGGAATCAGAATCATCTTACGATAAAGTGATTCTATTTGCTTAATGCCTAGAAGAGGTTCTCCTCCAAACCAAACTACGTGAATATTTTTAATGTTTTCATATTGTTCTATGAATTTAATAATTGAGCTTATGACCTTTTCTGTCATATAAATATTACGTTTGCAATTTTCAAAACAGTAAGAACACGAGTAATTGCAATCCATGGTTGGAGCTATCGTTAGATTTAAGATATTGATGGAGCGTCCTGCTAGGATAATACTTTTATACAGTAAGAACTCATCCCGATCATTTTCAGTGATCATATGGTTTTCTTTCAAAGTTTGATAAAGTTCATCACATCCCAAGTCTTTCTCTTGTAAAGGTGTATGTCTATTCTTGTTGACTAATAAAATCTTATATGTATCCTCTGCTATTTCGATCAAGGCATTAGACAATGTATTATATGCATAAAATTTACTGTCTATCTCAAATAGGAATGTGTACATTGATATTTTCATGGTATTTGCATATTTAGATTGTTAAGTGATTAATTCCCCAACTCCAACTGGTTCTTCACCAACTTATAATAAGTCCCCCGCAAGGCCGTGAGTTCCTGATGTGTCCCTTCCTCACGATGCGTCCCTTGTCCAGCACCACGATCTTGTCCGCGTCACGTACCGTGCTTAGTCGATGCGCCACGACCACCACCGTCCGTCCTTTGTAGAAGGCGTGCAACTGCTCCATGATCTCCCGCTCGTTGTTTGCGTCCAAGGCGTTCGTGGCCTCGTCCAGGAAGATGAAGTCGGGATTCTTGTACACCGCCCGGGCGATCAAGATACGTTGCCTCTGCCCTTGGCTCACTCCGTTTCCCTCCATGCCTATCTTCGTATTATATCCCAACGGGAGAGAATCGATGAAATCCCGGATATTCGCCACCGTCACGGCATGAAGCAGGCGTTCCTTGTCCACCACCTCTTCGCCGGGGGCGATGTTGTTGGCGATCGTATCCGAGAAGATAAAACCATCCTGCATAACCGAACCGGTCTTGCTACGCCATACGTGCGGGTTTAGGTTCCTGAGGGAGGTATCGCCGATCCTCACGTCCCCCTTGTTGGGGTTGTAAAAACCGAGCAGGAGTTTCACGATCGTCGTCTTCCCGCTTCCGCTGGCCCCCACGATGGCGGTCACCCTGTTATGGGGTATCGTCAGGTTGATATCCTCCAGCACGTAATCCCGGTCCGCCCCGTCATAACTGAAGCTGAGGTTTTCCAACCGTAGCGTCCTGTCATCGGGGAGAACATTCAGCTTATCCCGCCTGCCTGTTCCTCGTCCTCCTTCCCGTGTATCTCGCCGAGTCGTTCCAGACTGATCTTCGCGTCCTGCAAGGACCGTGAGAAATCGATCAATTGCTCGATAGGTGAGGAGAGCTGCCCCACGATGTAGGTCACCGACATCATCATACCCAGTGTCATATCCCCTTGCACGACGGCCCGTGCCGCGATGAAGGAGATGAGTATGTTCGTGGTCTGGTTGAAAAAGACCGCCCCGAGTTGCTGGTATTGTTGTAACGCCAACCCCTTGATCCCTATCTTGAAAAGTTTTACCTGTATCCGTTCCCATTTCCATCGCATCTTGGTCTCGCAATTATTGAGCTTGATCTCCTGCATGCCGGTGATGAGCTGGAATAGGTTGCTTTGCTCCCCGGCCGCCTGCGAGAAACGCTTTACGTCCAGCTCCCTCCTCCATCTCATGAAGGCGATACCCACGCCACGTATAGCCCGTTACCTACCAAGAAGAGTCCCAGTATCGTCCAGTCGTAATAGGCCAGCACGAACCCGAACACGATGAAGTTAACGAAAGAGAAGAGCGTATTGATGGATGTCCCCGTCATGAAAGCCTCGATGCGGTCATGGTCTCCGATGCGCTGCATGATATCGCCCACCATCTTGGTATCGAAGAAATGCAAGGGCAGGCGCATCAGCTTGGCGAGGAAATCGGAGATCAAGGCGATATTGATCCTCGTGTTTACGTGCAGCAATATCCAGCTCCGTATGAAGTCCACGGATAGCTTGGCGATAAAGATCACCAATTGAGATATAAGGATCAAGGTTATGAAACCTAGGTTGTTGTCCCGTATACCGGTATCCACCAGGCTCTGCGTGAGGAAAGGCAGGATGAGTTGCAGTACGCTGGCGGTCAGCATGCCCAGCACGAGCTGTGCCATCTCCCGCCTGTAGGGCGATATATATCGGAAAAAGAATCCGAGGTTACGTTTCCTGTCTCTCCCCTCGTCCTCCATCCCGTAGAACTCCGGCCCCGGTTCCAGCAAGAGCGCCGTCCCGGTATCCTGCCCGTCCACCTTGGTGCTGACCCAGCACCGCTTGAACTCCTCCCTAGTATAGGTGATAAGTCCCGCCGCCGGGTCCGCTATGTAGAACTTCCCTTTCCTTATCTTGTAGCAAACCACGAAATGCCATTGGTTCCAGTGCAGTATGCAGGGTAGGGGACATTCCTTTTCCAATTCCTCCACCGTGATCCGCACGCCCTGTGTTCGGAACCCGATCGCCTCCGCCGCCTCGCTGATACCGAGCATAGAGACCCCTTCCCGTGTGATGAAGGCTTTCTCCCGTAAGTTCTGGATCGAGTACACACGACCATAGAACTTGGCGATCATACGGAGGCAGCTAGGACCACAGTCCATAGAATCCAATTGCTGATAATGTGGAAACGATCTTAGCATAAATTAAAACATTAGGATATAGACATGATTTAGTTCTTATACTTGATCAGCATTATGACGGGATTAGAATCCTCATTCAATTTCGCCGCGATTTCGTTTAGCCTGCCTTTGAGCTTCCCTTCTTTATAAGCCTCAATCAATTCAGGCGCATCAAAGGGATACCAGTTCGCAATATCTTGATTAATAGATGAAATCCAATAGATCGGTCTTTGATATAAAAAATCAGTATTATATATTTGATATTTGAATATAGAATCTTCCTGTTTGTCGTATACCAACCTACTCACCGGTATTTTTCTCGTTTTAATATCGAGTTTTTTTCTACGGTTCTCATAAAATAATAACGGCTTGTCACCCCCTCTACAAAAAGAAATATTTCTGTATCCATGGAATATATAGAGGCGTCCTCACGATAAAAGGTTTAATATGACCATTTGGCGAATAGGAATATAGGGTATCGGATGAGATATTCATAAGTATCCAATTATCGGAAGTGGCGGTTGTTGCAAAAAAGTAGGAATTACTTTTTGATCATTATCTCCGAATATAACCAGTGTTTTCTGTTCTTTAGAAGGAATTGTAATTTTCTGGATAATACTTCCGTCATACTTTGAGATAATCAAATGATAAGGCTGTTGGTCTGCCACCATTCCATAGCCTTTGTTATCATAAGTGATCAGATTATCCTTGTCATAATTAAAAACCTTAAGGTAGTCACTCTCGGGGTCTAGGAAATTAAAGCTTCTTTTAAAGTCCCCGTCTAAATCATATACTGATATTTTCCCTGTATGTGTAACAAATAGCTCATTGTTTTCCTCATCTAGTGTAATTCCTGCAATCCCCGGATATTCTTCGACACCTTGTCCTAAACGGTTTATTTTCCGTATAGCTTTCCCCGTTTTCCGGTCTAAAATGAATATGTTCCCGTCGTTTGTGTTGTTTTTTACTATTATAAATTTTTCGCCGATATCCATGACATTACCATGTGTGATAAATTCGTCAGTCGTTTCCAGCGCAATATATTCTACATCCATAATATCCTGAAGGATTAGCTCCTTTTCTGGGTAATCTTTGCTAACATTGATCGTGACAAACTCGTCTGTCGATTGCTTATCTTTTCCACATCCCGCTAAGGCAAAGAGGAGGACTGCTGAAATTAAATTTACTTTCATGCTAGTATTTATTTTTCTTGTGTTTTATCAGCATAATCACCGGATTGGACTCTTCATCCAATTTAGCCGCAATCTCTTTCAGTTTGCCCTTCAGTACTCCTCTCCCGTAAGCCTCGGCAAGTTCGTGGGCTTGCAATGACTGTCCGATTACGAACTCCTCATCTAAAGGTCTCGACGTCATATCCACTTCTCTTTTGCTGGTATAATCACCATTGTATATTTTAGGTATGAATAAAGAATTTTCCAGTCTATCGTACATCAATCCGGAAATTGGAAACCCTCTCCCTGTTTCAAAATTAAATTCCGCTTTCAACAGGCTCATGAAATAATAACGGTCGGTAAAAACGGTTGGTATAAGAAATACTTCAGGAGGATCCATGGAGTGTATGGAGGGGGTTCTTACGATAAGGGGGATTGTCGTATTAGCATCCGGCAAATAGTGGTATATGGTATCGGATGATGTCTCCATAAGTACCCAATTGGTATGATCTGGAACTATTTGGTACACAGCGGTTGGAACTGGAACAGCCCAAGCTTCCCCGTCTCTTGCGACCGGGCTTTTAACTTCATCAAAAGGAATTGATATTTTCCGGGTGATACTTCCATCCTGCTTGGAAAAGATTAAATAATATGGAGGTATGGCGTTTGACGGGTTTTCCAGACTATTATCTGGTACATAAGAGATCAAATTATCCCGGTCGTAATTAAATGTATTTATATGAGATTCCGTACCTTCGGCTTTGAAACTCCTTTTAAAATTTCCGTATAGATCATATACAGAGATTTTACTTCCGGTATAGGCTATAACAAATATTTCCTTGTTTGCTTCATCCAGAACAACCTCCGTAATACCTACATATTCCTCGCCACCTTGCCCTTTCCTGTTAATCTTCTTCAAGGCTTTGCCGGTTTTTCGGTTAAAAACAAACAAATTCCCGTCGTTGGCCCAGTTGGTTATTAATATAACTTCTGCACCAATGGCCATTACTTTGCCTTGGGTAACAAACTCATCATTTGTTTCCAACGGGATGTATTCTACATCCATGAAATCCTGTAATATCAATTCCTTTTCAGGATAATTCTTTGTAACATCAACTATGATGAGTTCATTTGTCGATTGCTTATCTTTTCCACATCCCGCTAACGCAAAGAGGAGGATCGCTGGTATTGTGATTATCCATTTCATTATTCTTACGATTTAAGGTTAAACACTTAGGGCGATACGTTCGCTCAATCATGCTAATTACAAAAATAGGTTATTTTTTCTCGACATCTCTTCTTTTTGCTCAAAACTTATAGCGGTGAATGGAATTCTATCCGTTATTTACATAATTTAGGCAAAGGCTTAGCAATGGATGTTGTTTCCTCTCGCTATCTTGTGGGTCACTTATCGAAAGATCGAATAGTTCGCTTATTTCCGGGTCGTTGATTCCCGGATCATCCTTTTCGGACTCCAGATGCCAGCTGACCCATGTTTGTCCTTCCAACTTATCCAGATCATTCTCTAGCTCATAATGCAATGTGGGAAGGTGGAAAACGACTATAGTCGCCTGTTGGAAATATTTCTGTCGGTGGTTATCACCCAATCAACGGTACATCCTCTATTTTCAACTGTAGATCTTCCCCATTTATCGTGTTGAATACGAGCATCACTTTTTTACCAGCCTTTACTTGGCAATCTACGCCTGCTACCCAATCAGACACACGCCAATCCGTATATTCTTTCAGCCCGGCTTCTGCCTTGTAGTAATAATTTCTGCATCTTTGTATAGATTCCGGAATCATTTGCCCGCAATCCCTCCAAAATCGATCCAGATAATGTTTGTGTACTATGTATGAGGAATCTTTCATGTTGGGAAGTAGTGTGAAGGCCATGGAATAAAGCCTGAGGATGTTTACATACCACCAGCTTCTCAAGTCAACGCTCGTCTTAGAGGAAACAAATTGATCAGAGAATTTAATCAATCCCTCAGTAACTTGAAATAATGATTTCAGCCTTCGGGCTAGGCTTGTCGTATGCATGACCGATTCTTCGTTCTGGCGGTAATAATAAAACTCAATGTTGGTGATAACCATCCTCTCCGCTTGGCAAAGGACGATGGGACACCATAACTCATCCTCATGCATGATGCCTTCCTCAAAACGAGCCTGCATTTTATGCAGATATTTTCGATTGTATATATATTTAACAGGGGTAGGAAGGTAAAAACAAGTTCTGACGAGCCAGATGAAACCCTCTTTCCCGGAAAGTACCTTATGGGGCGATTCGCCGGAAATCCATTTGAAGGGTTCATTTATACTTCCATCTTGATCACATAACCACATATTCCCCATCACTACGTCGGCCTGATATTTGATTGCCTCATGGTATAATAGAGATAATGAGCTTTCTTTTATCCAGTCATCGCTATCTAAAAAAGCGATATACTCACCTTGGGCAACATCCAAACCCGCATTACGGGCAGCAGACGCTCCCCCGTTCTCTTGATGGATCACCTTGATACGATCCTCTTTTTTTGCGTATTCGTCAGCGATCTTTCCGGACAAGTCGGTCGATCCATCATCCACTAGGATAAATTCCATGCTCAAATCACCTTGACACATCAAGGAATCTATGCATGCAACCAAATATTTTTCCACGTTATATACCGATGATGACCGAAACCTCTATTTTATTATCTGGCTTACTCATGGCCATAAAGACTTATAGAACGTCAACATGTTCTCCCTAAATACCTCAGAGGAATATTTTTCCAAGTATCGCTTGCGGCCGTTTTTACCGAGACGTTTCGCTTCCTCCGGGTTTTGCAGCAGGTACAAGATCTTTTCTGCCAACAAGGAGACGTCTATCTCTACGCTATCAGAAGATACGATAAGAGGTATTTTTAATGCGCAAGATTCGTCTACTACCTCGTTTAATCCGGAGGTAGCGGTCGCTATAATGGGCAATTCATGCATCATCATCTCCACAGGGACATAACCAAATGGTTCGAACAAGGAGGGGACGACACCAACATCGGCTAAACGATATAACTCATATAAATCTTCTTTATTTAAAAGTCCCGTGAACGTGATCTTGGTGAAGAACGGTTTAGCATTTCGCAAAAAAAGATCATAATTTCCATCTCCTATTATCATCAAGCGGCTTTCCGGATAATCCTCCAATACCTTCATAAAGGTTCTAACCAAAAAATGCCCACCTTTAATATCTTCCATACGCCCGACAAAAAGAATGATTCGTTCTTTTTCCATTATATGCCATTTCTTTTTCAAAGTCTTTTGATCGACAGACTGGCATGTCGTAGCATCATTCAATCCATTAGGGACAATCACTATCTTGTCCGGATCAAGTCCATAATCATGCGATAATAAGTCTTGCATATAGCTGGATAAACAGATCACGCGATCCATCTTCATATAGTCCGCTTTTTCCTCCTCAAAGGCGTATCGTACATCCTCACTCCATACATCTGAACGGTTTCCCTTTAAGATTGCCCGTAGCCGTTGTGGGTTATCATGGATTCCCGCAGTCCAGTCCGATGAGTGCGATACGGATATGACCTTACAATCAAAAGCCTCTCTCAGTTCCGTTGCGAGATCCTCGTTTTGATAATGATTCAGGTGGAAAACCAACTCCTTTCGGTCGCGGATATGAACCCGTAGCAAATAAACAAGGTTATGGAAGTACAACTTCCTTTGTTCCTTATCCAAAAAATTCCATTGTTCTGAGCAGGGAGTTGGGAAATACCATTGGGTAATTCCTTCCATTTCCTCTTTCCGTACACACTTCCCGTCACAAAGTATGTTTACAAGGAAAATCCGTATACCACTGCTTTTTAGGGCGGTTGTCAACTCATGGATATAGGTACCGACACCAAATACCGTACCTCTGCTTTTCTGGCTTATGATATATAGATTCATGGCACAATTCTTTAGATAAAAGTTTTCCATGAGGAATCCATCGCCCCCAGTTCGGTTAATAAAGCCAACCCTTTTCCAGCGTAACCAGAAAGGAGCCCCATAGAAACCGTCTCTTTTGCTTGAGATAAATCCGAATTATCCTCTCTTGATCCATGCTCCATCGCAAGAGCAGACCGTTTTAGCAATACTGGCGGTATATTTAAAGCGGGACAAACCCGCAATCCTTGGAAGAACCTATATGCGTCTTGCCATTCATCCCAGTCTAGTTCTTCCGATGCCATCTCGATCCGTTCCACGATTTGCGACAAACTATCCAATGCCCGCTTGGAAGAGAAATTTCGCCGTAATCTAGCGAGCCAATATTCCCCATATCCACACATTCCCTCATAACGGCTGAAATTAGGACAAGGATCATACCATACGGCTCGGTACATTCGTTCGTCAAAATCATCGAACGCCTCCTCTTCCAAATCCAGGAACCTTTTTTCGAGCAGGTAAGAAAATCCAACCCCTATGCCTGCTATCCCTTTCTCGTAATCCGCCCGATAATTGGCATGTAGCTGTTCCAACAATCCCCTGATCAGATCCATGGCGTATTCCGAATACAAATCGTCTTGTACATATCGGGCATAATGGAAAAAGAAAATGGAAATCCCCATCTTTCCGTGTAATAAGCTCGGGCATTTTGTTAATGTGCCGTTCAATAAGAGTTGATTGGAAATCAGACTCAATTCCTCTTCCTTTTCCATGGCATTATGTGGATTTTCGATTTTACTTCTTATATTTGGCTATCATGATAATCGGATTATCTTCTTCATCAAGTGTTGAGGCAATTTCTTTTAGTGGGCCATCTTTCAGCTTTCCATCTTCATAAGCCTCTACTAAGTCTGCGGCTTCCAGTTTTTTCATGAATGCAACATCCTTGCTGTTCTGGAAGTATAGACGGTCATGAAAATTGTAAACCATAGTCATTGGCTCCATTTTTAGAAAATCATTATTATACATCTCGCATTCGTAAATAGTTTCTTTTTGTCTGTCATATACCAATTCTACAACAGGGAAACCGACTTCCTTTTGGGCATTAAAAATATTTTCTACCGTTTGCATGAAACAATAGCGATCCGTTTGGACACCCGGATAAAGAAAAATCTTGGTTTCCATGTCTTGAATTGATGGGGTTCTTACGATTCGGGGTATCAGTTGTTGATTTGAGGTATAATGGTAGATCGTATCAGATGATGCTTCCATCAATAAAAAGCCCTTATCTTGATAAGGTATTTGTGGGCTGTTATAAATACAATATATAATCTCTCCTTCCGCTGCTTCTGCGGTTACCAGTGGATAAATATTTTTTTTGTAAGGTATCGAGATTTCCTTGATACTTCCGTCTTTTTTAGAAACAAGCATGAAATAGTTCCGTGTTGCCACAACTTCATCTTTCAAGCTAAGATAACCGTCATGACAAAGTAGATAGTCTTGATTGAAATTCTCCAGCTTATCATAATAGAAATTTTCTTTTTGATTTAGTGATCGCTTGAAATTCCCATCTTGATCATAAACCATAATTTTTCTTGAAACATAATTGTTGACAAATAATTCTTTTTCTTTTAGATCAAATATACACCCCAAATTGATCGTGTACTCCTCAGCTCCTTGTCCGAGCCGGCTGATCTTTTTAATACCTTTCCCGTCTTTCCCAAAAAGAAATATATTTCCGGTATTGTTACGGATGGCATCTGATATGAGAAGACAATCTCCTTCTATATCATTGGGAGTGCCAGATGTGATATATTCATCTGATGTTTCCAGTGATACATACTCAATGTCAAAAAGATCTTGCAGTATCAGTATTTTCTTAGGGTAACTTATCGTAACGTCTACTGTGATAAGATCTTGCTCTTGAACATTTTTATTATTACATGCTAATAAAAGTAGAAAAATAAGCGTATAGCTCCATTCTGTTTTTCTCATATTCGAATATATAAAAGATTATTTATTATTAACTGTACAAAGATTCAATTGCCCAATCATAAGATCTAAGTCAGAAGGTGAAGGACAAATATATTGATACAAACAATCGCAGCATGGTTTTTGGTTACGTATACGCAACCAAGACTCCCCTATTTCTATTTCTTTTTTTACGATTTGATAAATTGAATCTGTTTTGATATTTCCCAATTTTTTGTGCAATATATTCGCATAAATATCTCCATTTGAAAGTATGAAAAGCTTTCCGAAATTATCTTTATTTATGATATGTTTCCGAAAAATATCTTTCATGCTTATCTTTGTTGATAGAATATCTTCTTCTGTTAAGAAAGTGTTTTTTGCTAAAAAAGAGATATTATCTTTGGTATATAATGGTCTTAACTGATATTTATCAATATCATATTTCTCAATTAAGGTTACTGCTTCATTACAATCCTCTAAAGAAGTAACTTGAAATATATACTGAAAAGGGATTTTTTGCTGGTCAAGAAATATACAAGTGTTATTCATAAGAGAATGATCTACTGGCAAAGAGACATATACTTGATATGAAAAATTTTTCTTGAGTGATGATTCTAACAATGGAATATGAGTGTAAGAACATTGTATATAATTTGAGTAAGACATTTGCCCCAAATAGTCTATTAATAAAGACCCATGTGGTATATCCTTCCAGTCACCTATAATATTATAAGTTAAATTAAGAGAAAAAGAACGCAGGTATTCTATTAATGTTTTTATATTAACTGTGTTGTCTAAATAAATAGTTATTTCACAGAGTGTTTGCAACAAGTTCTCAAGTGAAGAAAACTGATGTTTATTTTTGTGTAAGTCTTTATAATTTAAATATGGTAATATTTGCACTGGTTTTCCTTCGGACAAAGATACTTCTATGATATCTCCCATAAATTTAGACTGTAGTTCATTTATGAATGTTTTAATCTCTATATCATCATATATATGTTGTGGCAATAATACTACACCACAATTTTTTTCGCATAGAATTTCTTTTAAAATTTGGATAATTTTTAAATTGCAAGTTTTTATATATTTGCCATCTAATGTATTATAGAGTAAAGCTTGTTTGTTTACTATATTTATATATACATAAGGTTCTATTGTAAACCAATAATTTATTTTCATAACTTTATTAAATTATTAGAGATTTAATAATATTGAAATAATCAAAAGGATATTTCTCCAAAAAAGAAAAAATGTTATCTATATGTTTTTCAAGATCTTCTTTTTTCTGGAATTCTGGGCATTCAAATTCGTGCGTACCCAATTTATCTAAATTATCCAATGTAAAAATGCAAATGGAACAATGTCTACCTGCATAACAATTAGCACATATGCGCTTGAAGTAATTGTAGTAATATTGATATTTTTTAGAAATCAGATCAATATCAATAATTACTTTGTCATTTACTTTTCCTAAAGAATGTTTGTAGCTTACTTTTTCGCAAGGGAGTAAGTCGTTATAGGTATTCATATATATTTTACGTTGAAAAGGAGAACATGTTCCTGTTGGAATTATGGATACATTTTCATATAATAAATTAAGTGCATTGTTTAGATAAAAATTAATAGAATAAT
>ENA-OQCK01000154-OQCK01000154.1-human-gut-metagenome-genome-assembly--contig:-NODE-154-length-40790-cov-19.126749_pt1 | contig 40790 bp, 46 predicted proteins | sample MGYA00242498_ERZ504578 | MGnify/ENA primary metagenome ERZ504578 (study PRJEB26092, sample SAMD00036229) | human gut metagenome | host: Homo sapiens | study: EMG produced TPA metagenomics assembly of...
AATTGGTGGCAATTATCTATACACCCTATTGATATTTTTTGTTTCTTTGTAATCTATTTATATACTAACACACCAAAGGAATGGATTACACCGAACAGTTTATCCGGCTGAATTGCAGCTTGATGTCAGATTACAAAATGATGAAGCTGAATGCCGAAATGAAATGCATGGGAATAGGATTATATATTCAAATGATATTGTTCCTGCGAAGGCAACAGGAATACAAACACGATTTTAACGAGTTGGATTTGTTGGCTGAACAATGGGGGGCTACAGTGGAAAATTTGCAGCATCTCATTAAAGACTTTAACTTGTTCGTCATAACGGAGGACGGATATTTCCGATGCCTGTATCTGGATGAGGTGATGGGTTATCAGAATAAGCTTTCGGAGCAACGTGCAGCCGCCGGTAGCAAAGGCGGAAGAAGCAGCAAGAAAAAGACTGCGCAAATAGCTGAAAAAGTAATCACTTCTACTGTGCTGGTGGCAGCAGATAAAGAAGCGGATGACGAAGCAAACAATAAGGAAAACGGTGCAAAATGCATGAAAAATACGATTGAAAAAAGTGATGATGAAAATATAGCCGAAAATACGATTCAATATATTGATAATGAATGTGTTGATGAGTGTTCGCAAGCAAGCGTTAAGCAAAACTTTATAAGAGAAGAAAAGAATAGAGAAGAGAAGAAAAACAACAATAACAAAGAAAAGAAAGAATTGCTGTTGTTGCTGAACTTTTCAGAAACATAGAATTTACACCTCGGTGGAAACGCTATATCAATGAGGCTTTCCCTGTCCGGACTCAGGCGGCTACAGCGCGTATGATGTCGGTTCTGGAAGAAAGGGGAATTGGACCACCCAAGAAAAACTACGCGTCACATGGATTGCTGAGAGTTATTGACCACTAAGTATCCGCCGTTAACTACGGAGAACAGATATAGATCTTACACGTGCAAGATGCTATATCTTACAGCTGTAAGATTATATATCTTTCGCCTTCATCGTCTGGATGTTGCAGATGGATTCAGCCGGGCTGTCGGTGGCGGAATATAACCGCCTGCCCTTGTTTTCACGAGTATCGTTTGGGATATCTCAAAAAAATGCTCAGCAGAGCAAATACTCCGATAGCTACCGGATAATACAAGTATTCGATGATGCTCAGAGGAGAAAGGGAAGCCAGCTTGGCGGCAATCAGCATTTGCGCTCCGTAAGATGATGCCTGGATGACACACGAGAAGTATCCAGGATACTTGCACTCTTGCGTTTGTCCACCCTGTAACGGGTAGCGATGTCGTTGGCCAATGGTCCCACTGTGATGATGGCTATCGTATTGTTGGCTGTACAGAAATTGGCGATGCTCACCAAAGCTGCGATGCAAAGTTCGGCTCCGCGTTTGCTGTTGACGTGTTTGGTCAGTTTTTGGATAATATAGTCCACTCCGCCGTTAAAGCGGATCAGTTCCAGCATACCGCCTGCCATCAGGGTGATGATGATAAGTTCGCCCATTCCGGTGATTCCTGTGCCCATGGAGCCAAGCCAGTCGAACAGGCTGATACTGCCTGTGAGCAGGCCGATCACTCCCGTTGTGGCGATGCCCAGTATCAGTACGAGTGCTACATTCATCCCTGCTATGGCGGTTCCCAGCACAACCAGATAGGGGAGGACTTTGATCCATTCCACCGACTGGATGTCATGGGTGGTCATCACGTCCATTCCCCTGAAGATGTAGTAGCCGAAAACCATCAGGCGGCCGGAAGGGCTATCATGAAGTTCACCCGGAACTTGTCACGCATGGCGCATCCTTGGGTGCGGGTGGCGGCGATAGTAGTATCCGAAATGAACGAAAGGTTGTCGCCGAAGAAGGCTCCTCCCACCACGATACCCGCCATGAAGGCCAGGTTCATATCGGTTTTATCCGCAATGCCTGCTACCACGGGGACTAATGCCACGATGGTTCCTACCGAGGTTCCGATGGAGAGTGAGATGAAACAGGCGGCCAGGAAGATGCCTGCCAGCAGCAGATGGTCCGGCAGAAGAAGAAGCGTAAGATTCACGGTTGCGTCAATGGCCCCGATATCTTTGGCGCTTTGGGCGAATGCGCCTGCCAGGATGAAAATCCAGATCATCAGCATGATATTCTTGTTGGCTGCGCCGATGGAATATTGCAGCATGCGCTCGTTCAGGCTCAGCCCTTTGGTGATGCATACTGCATAAACCGAAGATGCCATGAAAGCAACCGTGATGGGGATTTTATAAAAATCATCTACGATGATAGATGTCACCAGATACAGGCATAGAAATACCAGTAATGGACTGAGTGCATAAGCTGGGTTTATTTGTTATTGGGGTTAATTTTTCACCGTTCATGAATTTGTATTTTATAAAATGAGGTGCAAAGTTACAAAAAGACTTGTTTTATAACAATATATGCGAGAAAAAGGTCACAGCCCCACCTTCGTAATAAGAAAGGCAGGGCTGTAAGGGTATTGGGAAAGTTGAGTATAAGATTGGATTATAGTGTCACGCCTGTCTTGAAGATAGCGATTTCACGATAATTCTTCTTCTCATTATTTACCGGTTCTCCGCTGGCAACCCGGATGATATAGTCTATAAAACGCTCGCAAGTCTTTTCCATCGGTTCGTTTTCTACGATGACTCCGGCATTGAAATCAATCCATCCCGGTTTGTTTTTAGCCAGAGTGGAGTTGGTGGAGATCTTCATGGTGGGAACAAACGTACCGAACGGAGTACCGCGGCCGGTAGTGAAGAGCACCATGTGACAACCGCAAGAGGCGAGGGCGGTAGCCGCTACCAAGTCGTTGCCCGGTGCGGAAAGCAAGTTCAAACCTTTCACTTTCAGGCGGTCACCATAGCCATAACGCCGTCAACGTATGCCTTGCCGCATTTCTGGTACATCCCAGCGCTTTGTCTTCCAAGGTGGAGATACCACCTGCCTTGTTGCCTGGTGACGGATTTTCGCCCACAGGTTCGCCGTGTGACAGGAAATATTCCTTAAAATCATTAATCAGATGTACGGTCTGTTCGAACAACTCCTTAGTGCGGCAGCGGTTCATCAGGATCGTTTCCGCACCAAACATTTCGGGAACCTCTGTCAGTACCGAAGTACCACCCTGAGCAATCAGGAAGTCAGAGAACATGCCCAGCAACGGATTGGCGGTGATCCCTGAGAAACCGTCCGAACCACCGCATTTCAAACCTACACGTAATTCAGACAGAGGAACGTCCTCGCGTACATCGGCTTTGGCTTGGCATACAGCTCACGCAGAATCTTCATGCCTTCTTCAAATTCATCCCCCACTTTTTGAGTTACCATAAATTTCACGCGGTCTGTGTCATAATCACCCAAAAACTCGCGGAAAACATCCGGCTGGTTGTTCTCGCAACCCAGACTGACAATCAGTACGGCTCCTGCATTGGGATGCAGAATCATGTCGCGGAGAATTTTCTTGGTATTCTCGTGGTCATCACCCAACTGCGAACAGCCATAGTTGTGAGGAAAAGCCATGATGGCGTCCACGCCTTCACCGTTGGTTTCGCGGCGTAACGCTTCGGCCAGTTGGCCGATGATGCCATTTACACAACCCACGGTAGGGATAATCCATACCTCGTTACGGATCCCCACATCACCGTTCTTGCGGCGGTATCCTTTGAACGTCAGGTCTTTCTTCGGGATATTGAGGTCTACGCTGACCGGATTGTAGGTATAATCCAACAGACCGGCAAGATTAGTCTTTATCTGATTTTCGTTAATCCAGTGTCCTTGTTCCACGGCGGTCAGGGCATGGCCGATGGGGTAGCCATACTTGATGATGTTCTCGCCCTGGGCGAAATCTTTCAGTGTCACCTTATGGCCGGCGGGCACGTCTTCTTTCAAAGTGATGACATGACCATCTACCGTGATGGTTTCGCCTGCTTTTAAATCCGAGATAGCCACCACTACGTTATCAGCCGGATTAATTTTCAAATACTTTGTTTCCATTTCTATTTTTAGTTATTAGATTTACTTTTTATGTGCGTCCAGATAGAAATCCACATTCTCCACCGCAAGCAGGGTGATAGGCATATAGTTACATTGCTTCACCTCTTTTTTGAATATCAGGTGGTTGCACAGGCTCTCTACGCCGCTGTATCCTTGTGCGGTAGGTTGCTGCGCGATCAGGAAATCTACAGCACCCTCTTTCAGACAAGAGACGTTCCGGCGTAACAAATCGTACCCAATCAGTTTGAAATTTTTCATATTGTGTCCGATGAGATATTCGCCTACAATGTATACTTTCGAGTTGAACGTGATGCCGCACGTAATCTGTGGGTTCTCCTGGAAGAAGCGGTTCATCAGTGCCTCGTCCTCGTCCGGGCGCTTGGCATAGAGATTCAGTTCCACTATCTTGCAGTCGGGAAAATGCTCCTGCATATATTTTCTGAATCCTTTTTCACGGTTTTCCTGCTGGTTTGATCCCAGGCGTCCTTCGTTGATTTGTCTGAAGATAACAATTTCCTTGGGACATTCTCCCAGCATCATGGCCATGCGGGCGGCAAAGTATCCGCTTTGATCGGATTTCTGCCCGAAGAATGCCAGTGGGTTCAGACTGTCCACATTGGAGTCTATAAATATATAAGGTATTTCCCGTTCTTGTAATTTGTCGGTAAATCTGGCCGTCATTTCAGGAATAGTGGGGGCAAGCAATACGCCGTCCGGCTCTTTTCTCAGTATGTCCTCACCGGCGTTGATGAAGGAGGAATATTCATATTGGTCATAGTACACCACGGACAGGGTGATGTGGAAATCAGAAAAAGTCTCTACGGCTCTTTTCATCCCCATCTCCACATCGGTCCAGTAATCGCCTTCCTTGTGCTGTGGCAGCAGGCAGACGAACAGATACTTTTTGTTGGACGCCAAAGCGCTGGCATACATATTGGGCTGATAGTCCAGTTGCTTCAATATTTCTTCCACCCGTTTCCGGCTGGCTTCGGATACTCCTGTGCGGCCATGCAATACACGGTCCACTGTGCCGACTGATACATCTGCCAGGCGGGCGATATCCTTAATTCTGATTCTTTCGGGCAGTTTATTCATACCTTATTATATATATTGTGCTCGTACACACTAATAATTTATTTTTTTCGACACAAATATATAACAATTTTTGGTTTTAAAAAAATAAATAGTACCTTTGTGCACGCACACGGATGAATTATTTGAGTGCTCCGTTGAGTACAAGGTTATGATGTGATTCGTCTATAAGTGTGTAAACCAGTAATTTAATTGGATTAGAAGTTAAACGAATAAATATATAACAATTTAAAATCACGAAATTATGGGAAAAGTAGTAACCTTAGGTGAAATTATGTTGAGATTGTCAACTCCGGGAAACACACGTTTTGTACAGTCGGATTCATTTGATGTTGTTTATGGCGGTGGTGAAGCGAACGTAGCGGTGAGCTGCGCGAACTACGGTCACGAAGCTTATTTCGTAACCAAATTGCCGAAACACGAAATAGGACAGTCTGCTGTGAATGCATTGCGTAAATATGGTGTGAAGACCGATTTCATCAGTCGTGGTGGCGACCGCGTAGGTATCTATTATCTGGAAACAGGAGCTTCCATGCGTCCTAGCAAAGTAATTTATGACCGTGCCCACTCGCTATCGCCGAAGCCGATCCTTGCGATTTCGATTTTGATGCTATCATGGAAGGTGCGGACTGGTTCCATTGGTCAGGTATCACTCCGGCTATTTCTGACAAGGCTGCTGAACTGACCAAGCTGGCTTGTGAAGCTGCAAAACGTCATGGTGTTACTGTGTCTGTTGACTTGAATTTCCGCAAGAAACTGTGGACAAAAGAAAAAGCACAGTCTATCATGAAACCGTTGATGCAGTATGTAGATGTATGTATAGGTAACGAAGAAGATGCTGAACTTTGTCTGGGATTCAAACCGGAAGCGAATGTGGAAGCCGGTGAAACCAATGCGGAAGGTTACAAAGGAATCTTTAAGGCTATGGCAAAGGAATTCGGCTTTAAATATGTAGTGTCTACCTTGCGTGAATCATTCTCGGCTACTCATAACGGTTGGAAGGCTATGATTTACAACGGAGAAGAATTTTATGAATCAAAACGCTATGACATCAACCCGATTATTGACCGTGTAGGTGGTGGCGACTCATTCTCCGGAGGTATCATTCATGGTCTGCTGACTAAACCGAATCAAGGTGCCGCCCTTGAATTCGCTGTTGCCGCTTCTGCTTTGAAGCATACTATCAACGGTGACTTCAATTTGGTATCTGTAGACGAAGTGGAAGCATTGGCCGGTGGCGATGCCAGCGGACGTGTACAACGCTAAATTTGTTTTTTATAAGGAACATGAATGACGCAAATAACGCAAATTTTTGATACATGTTTTATTTGTATCATTTGTGTTCCAATCTTTCATTTAAACTAAAATATGAAATTATGGCTCGTTTTGATAAAATAGCAGTGTTGAACAAGATTGGTTCAACCGGAATGGTTCCTGTGTTCTACCATAAAGATGCAGAAGTGGCAAAGAAAGTGGTGAAAGCTTGTTATGATGGCGGAGTTCGTGCATTTGAATTTACAAACCGTGGTGACTTTGCTCATGAAGTATTCGCGGAAGTTGTGAAATACGCGGCAAAGGAATGTCCTGAAATGGCTATGGGAGTAGGTTCTATCGTTGATCCTGCTACTGCTGCTCTTTACTTGCAGCTAGGCGCTTGCTTTGTAGTAGGTCCGTTGTTTAATCCAGAAATCGCTAAAGTGTGCAACCGTCGTTTGGTGGCTTATACTCCGGGATGCGGAAGCGTGTCCGAGGTGGGTTTCGCTCAGGAAGTAGGTTGTGATCTTTGCAAAATATTCCCGGGTGATGTATTGGGAGCAAAATTGGTTAAAGGTTTGCTGGCTCCGATGCCTTGGTCTAAACTGATGGTGACCGGTGGTGTGGAACCGACTCAGGAAAATCTGACTTCTTGGATTAAGGCAGGTGTGTTCTGTGTAGGTATGGGTTCTAAATTGTTCCCTGGCGACAAGGTAGCCGCAGAAGACTGGGCGTATGTAACTGCAAAGTGTAAAGAGGCATTAGGCTACATTGCAGAAGCCCGCGCAAATAAATAAGAAAAAGATCAGCTCATGCCCGCAAGGGGTTAGTGAATTAGGGCGTGAGTATCATTTTGTTTAAAGGTGTATATAAAATGGGTAAGGGCCATCGCGAAGTGTATTCGCGGTGGCTTTTCACTTTCCGGCGTGTGCTTGAAGCGGGATGGTGGTAAAAATATTCTTGTAAAGATTGGTAGATAGAATAAAAATTTGTTCTTTTGCACCATTTCTTAAAAAAATAAAATGAAGCGTTTAATCTAAAACACACAAAAATGAAAAAAGCATTATTAAAGGTGACCGTCATGTTGTTATGTTTGGCGGGGGTAACTCCTGCAATGGCCCAGTTTAATTTGAAGAAGGCAGTGGGGGGAGCCGTAAAGGCTGCAAAGGCGGTGACTTTGACCGATGAGCAGATGACAGAGTATGTAAAGGAGTACATTGACTGGATGGATAAGCATAATCAGGTTTGTGCGGACGATGATCCGTATACTGTCCGTTTGAAAAAACTGACTGAAGGGTTGACCGAAGTGGAAGGGATGCCGCTGAATTTCAAAGTATATTATGTGATTGATGTAAACGCGTTTGCTTGTGCCGACGGCAGCGTGCGTGTGTTTTCTTCACTGATGGATATCATGACAGATGAAGAGTTGTTGGGAGTAATAGGCCATGAGGTAGGTCATGTGGCACACAAAGACTCAAAGAACGGTTTCCGTACCGCATTGCTGACATCGGCATTGAAAGATGGTATTTCATCACAAGGAGGAAAAGCGGCTGCCCTGACAGATTCCCAGTTGGGTGACTTGGGAGAGGCATTGGTCAATGCTACTTATTCACAAAAACAGGAACGCGCCGCCGATGATTATGGTTACGAGTTTCTGAAGAAAGCAGGTAAGAATCCTTGGGCGATGGCATTATCATTCCAGAAATTGAAAAAATTGCAAGAAGAGGCAGGAGCACAGAAAAGCAGCAAGCTGAATCAGTTGTTCTCTACTCATCCCGATCTTGACGCACGTATCCAGCGTATGGAGGAACGTGCTACAAGCGAAGGTATTGAGAAACCTGCAAACACGATGGAGGAAACAGCGAAATAAATGGTTTCCGGCAATGTAGGTTATACACATAATAGAGGGTGTCCATTTCAATGGTGGACACCTCTTCTTTTGGGAGATTTTTTTGCATGACCTTATCTTGCCTCCCGGCGGGATAAAATCTGAATTTATTATGAGAGAAATCCTTATTGGGAGAAAATCAAAGTCCAAAGTTCAGGTTAAAAGAATCAAGTGTTCTTTTTCGTCTAGATTATAGAAGGAAATCTCTTGGTACAAAGATACGCTTATTTTAATGGTTGCCGAATTCCCTGTAGGGTTATATCATAGCTAGATTTCCTAAAATGATGGCAAAAATTCCTTTTTTCTTTCTGATACTTTGCCTTCTCTTTACATTGTGCTATATGCTATGTGTTGTAAATCAGAAGGTTAATAGTGTATATTGTTTCTAGACTATGCAAAAATAGGGTGGCTTAATATAAGTGAAAATCACTATCTTTGTATAAACCAGCAGAAAGAAATGCACAAAACAGTTTAGCCATGATGAATTACGCATACGATACATCTTTGCAGGAAACGATGATACTGACTGAAGCGTTTCACACAGACAGGGTCATCTGTGACAATGGTAGTCTGTATAAGTTTATATGGGTCCAGGAAGGCAAACTGACATTGATAGTAGACCATGTGGAAATAGAGATGGAGCAGGATGAAATCATCTCTGTGAGTAATCTTCACCGCACGGAGTTCAAGAATGTATCGGGCAGGTATCTTGCTCTTCTTTTCAACGAGAATTTTTACGGCATTTACAAGCATGAGAAAGAAGTGTCGTGCAGCGGAGTGCTGTTTAGCGGAACTTCCGGTATAGTGCATCTGCGGCTCCCGATAACCGACTCCGAACTGTTGCACGAGGTGGTGGACAGAATGGTTACCGAATACATTCTGCGGGATAACCTGCAGGGAGAAATGCTCCGCCTGCTGCTGAAACGTTTCATCATTCTGTGTACCCGGCTGGCCCGTAAGCAGTTGTCCGGTTTTCCGGTTAATGAAAAAGGTTTTGACATCATCCAGCGTTATTATGTGTTGGTGGACAATCACTTCAAGGAGAAAAAACAGGTACAGGCATATGCTGCTTTGTTGCATCGTTCTCCCAAGACGCTTTCCAATTTATTTGCCGCCTACGGTATGCCTTCCCCTTTGAAGATTATACAAGAACGAGTGGTGACCGAAGCGAAACGGCTGTTGCTGCATACCTCGCACAGCATCAAAGAGATATCGGTGATTTTGGGCTTTGAAAGTGTGGGTACTTTCAGCCGCTTCTTTAAGAATATGACGGGGGAAAATACCTCGCATACCGGAAAAGACTGCAATAACAAGAACCGGTTCTTGTTGCTGTTGATTTTGATAAGAACAGGGGCTTTTCCCATGCCTTATGCAGTTATTCTGAAACAGTATCCGTTATCTGATTAAAAAAACAAGCGTCAAAACTTCTATCTATCTAATTTCTTGTAAATTTGCACCTTAATTTTTGGAAGGTATTGCCTTTTAGTTAGAGAATACAAGAAAACGATATAAAATTATGAGTAAGAAATTTGCTGAACACTCGCAACTCAACCTATCACAGGTCAATAAAGATGTGCTGAAGAAGTGGGATGAAAACGATGTTTTCGCCAAGAGTATGACAGAACGTGAAGGATGTCCTTCTTTCGTGTTTTACGAAGGACCTCCCTCGGCTAATGGTATGCCGGGTATTCACCACGTGATGGCACGTACCATTAAAGATACTTTCTGCCGCTATAAAACCATGAAAGGGTTCCAGGTAAAACGCAAGGCGGATGGGATACTCACGGACTGCCTGTGGAACTGGGTGTGGAAAAAGCATTGCATATCACCAAGGAGGATATCGGAAAGACCATTTCTGTTGCCGAGTACAACGCGGCTTGCCGTAAGGACGTGATGAAGTTTACCAAAGAGTGGACAGACCTTACTCATAAGATGGGTTACTGGGTGGACTTGGAGAATCCATACATCACTTATGACAATCGCTATATTGAAACGTTGTGGTGGCTTTTGAAGCAGCTTTATAACAAAGGTCTGCTGTATAAAGGCTACACCATCCAGCCTTACTCTCCGGCTGCCGGAACAGGATTGAGCTCGCACGAGTTGAACCAGCCGGGCTGTTACCGTGATGTGAAAGACATCACTGTGGTAGGACAGTTCAAGATGAAGAATCCGAAACCCGAGATGGCGGAATGGGGAACTCCTTATTTTCTGGCGTGGACAACTACTCCGTGGACATTGCCTTCGAATACGGCATTGTGCGTAGGACCGAAAATAGACTATGTGGCCGTGCAGACTTACAACGGATATACTGGAGAAAAGATGACTGTAGTATTGGCAAAAGCCTTGCTCTATACTCACTTTAACAAGAAAGCGGAAGAACTTGCCTTGGAAGACTATAAGCCGGGTGACAAACTGATTCCGTTCAAAGTAGTGGGTGAATATAAAGGACCGGATCTGGTAGGCATGGAATACGAACAGCTTATTCCTTGGGTGAAACCGGTGACGGTAGATGAAAACGGAAAATGGCAAGAAGCGGCCGGTCAGGCATTCCGTGTCATTCTCGGTGACTATGTAACTACCGAAGATGGTACGGGTATCGTACATATCGCTCCGACATTCGGTGCGGACGATGCTTTTGTAGCACGTGCGGCAGGTATTCCTTCTCTGTTCATGATAAACAAGAAGGGTGAAACCCGTCCTATGGTGGATCTGACTGGTAAATTCTATCTGTTGGACGAACTGGACGAGACTTTCGTAAAGGAATGTGTGGACGTAGAGAAATATAAGGAATATCAGGGTCGGTGGGTGAAGAATGCTTACGATCCTCAGTTTACTGTAGATGGCAAGTACGATGAAAAAGCTGCCGCTGCCGCCGAATCACTCGATATCTATATCTGTATGATGATGAAAGCCGGCAACAAGGCGTTCAAGATAGAAAAGCATGTGCACAATTATCCGCACTGCTGGCGTACTGACAAACCGGTGCTCTACTATCCGCTGGACAGTTGGTTCATCCGATCTACCGCAGCCAAAGAGCGCATGATGGAACTGAACAAGACTATCAACTGGAAACCGGAATCTACCGGGACAGGCCGTTTCGGCAAGTGGTTGGAAAACTTGAATGACTGGAATTTGAGCCGTTCTCGTTATTGGGGGACTCCGCTGCCTATCTGGCGCAGTGAAGAGGGAGAAGAGCTTTGTATCGGTTCTGTAGAGGAATTGTATAATGAAATAGAAAAATCAATAGCTGCCGGATTTATGACCGCCAATCCTTATAAGGAAAAAGGTTTTGTTCCGGGCGAATATAACGGGGAGAACTATGATAAGATAGACCTTCACCGTCCGTATGTGGATGATATCATCTTGGTGTCTGAAAGCGGCAAGCCGATGAAACGTGAGGCCGACTTGATTGATGTGTGGTTCGACTCCGGTGCGATGCCTTACGCGCAGTTGCACTATCCGTTCGAAAATAAGGAAATTGTGGACAACCGTACTTATTATCCTGCGGATTTCATTGCAGAAGGGGTGGATCAGACCCGTGGCTGGTTCTTTACGCTACATGCTATCGCTACGATGGTATTCGACAGTGTGGCTTACAAGAACGTAATCTCTAATGGCTTGGTTTTGGATAAGAACGGAAACAAAATGTCAAAACGTCTGGGCAATGCGGTGGATCCGTTCGGCGCTATCGAACAGTATGGCTCCGATCCTTTGCGTTGGTACATGATTACCAATTCTTCTCCGTGGGATAACTTGAAATTTGATACCGATGGGGTGGATGAGGTTCGTCGTAAATTCTTCGGTACCTTATATAATACCTATTCGTTCTTTGCACTTTATGCCAATGTGGATGGTTTCGCTTATCAGGAAGCAGAAGTGCCGGTAAATGAACGTCCCGAGATAGACCGTTGGATTCTGTCTGTTCTGAATTCATTGGTGAAGAACGTGGACGCTTGTTACAACGATTACGAACCGACCAAGGCAGGACGTCTGATTACAGACTTCGTAAATGATAATTTGAGTAACTGGTACGTGCGCTTGAACCGTAAACGTTTCTGGGGTAATGCTATGTCACAGGATAAGCTGTCCGCTTATCAGACATTGTACACTTGTCTTGAAACAGTGGCTAGGCTGATGGCACCTGTCGCTCCGTTCTATGCCGACCGTTTGTATACAGATTTGATTGCCGTTACAGGTCGTGACACCGTGGTTTCTGTACACTTGGCCAAGTTCCCGGAAGGTAATGAGGCATTGATAGACGGAGAACTGGAAGCGCGTATGCAGATGGCTCAGGATGTTACTTCTATGGTATTGGCATTGCGCCGTAAAGTCAATATCAAAGTGCGCCAGCCGTTGCAGTGTATCATGGTTCCGGTGGTGGACGAAGAGCAGAAAATGCACATCGAAGCCGTAAAAGACTTGATTATGAACGAAGTGAATGTGAAAGAAATCAAGTTTGTAGACGGAGCTGCAGGCGTATTGGTGAAAAAGGTGAAGTGTGACTTTAAAAAACTGGGTCCGAAATTCGGCAAACAGATGAAAGCTGTTGCCGCAGCCGTAGCCGGAATGTCGCAAGAAGCTATTGCCGAATTGGAGAAAAATGGTAAATATACCTTTATGCTTGATGGTGCGGAAACGGTTATCGAAACAACGGATGTGGAGATCTTCAGTGAGGATATTCCGGGATGGCTGGTTGCCAATGAAGGCAAACTGACTGTGGCTTTGGAGGTTACCGTAACCGAAGAACTGCGTCGTGAGGGGGTTGCCCGTGAGTTGGTAAACCGTATACAGAATATCCGTAAGAGTAGTGGTTTTGAGATAACAGACAAAATAAAAGTGGCATTATCTAAAAATCCTCAAACCGATGATGCGGTAAATGAATATAATACTTATATTTGTAACCAAGTTCTTGCTAACTCCTTGGAATTAGTGGATGAAGTGAAGAACGGTACAGAATTAAATTTTGATGATTTCTCACTTTATGTGAGTGTCGTAAAAGAATAATTAACCTTTTAAAACTAAGTTATATGGCTGAAAAAACTAGATATTCAGATGCGGAACTTGAGGAATTCCGTGCTATTATCATGGAAAAACTGGAATTGGCTCAGCGCGACTATGATAGACTGAAAAGTAGTATCATGAATAAGGACGGTAATGATACGGACGATACTTCCCCTACTTATAAAGTTTTGGAAGAAGGTGCTAATACATTGTCTAAAGAAGAAACAACCCGGTTGGCGGCACGTCAGCTGAAGTTTATCCAAGGATTGCAGGCGGCACTGATACGTATCGAAAATAAAACTTATGGTATTTGCCGTGAAACCGGTAAGTTGATTCCGAAGGAAAGGCTTCGTGCAGTACCTCATGCAACACTGAGCATTGAGGCAAAGAACGAAGGAAAGAAATAAAATAGTGGTTAATGGTTAGTGATTAATAGTTAATGAGTTTCACTGTCATGTTACAGTATTAACCGCTAATCATTAACCATTAATTAATTTTCAATTTAATAAATGAAGAAACTACTCACCAAGGGGCAGCTCTCTGTTCTTATTGTCTTTGGAATTCTGATTATCGACCAGATAATAAAGATATTGGTAAAGACCAATATGTACTGGCATGAGAGTATCCGCATAACAGATTGGTTTTATATCTATTTTACAGAAAATAACGGCATGGCTTTCGGTATGGAAATATTTGGAAAGTTATTCCTTACTACCTTCCGTATTGTAGCTGTGGGATTGATTATCTGGTATCTGGCAAAAATCGTGAAACAGAATTATAAGACTGGTTATATTGTATGTATCTCTTTAATTTTGGCGGGGGCTATCGGTAACATTATAGACAGTGTGTTCTATGGAGTTATTTTTAATGAAAGTACTCATAGTACCATCGCTTCTTTTGTTCCGGTAGGTGAAGGGTATTCGGAATGGTTACATGGTAAAGTGGTGGATATGTTCTATTTTCCCATTATTGAAACCAACTGGCCCGAATGGATACCGGGAATAGGAGGGGAACATTTCATATTTTTCAGTCCGATATTTAATTTTGCCGATGCCGCCATCAGTTGCGGTATTGTGGCGTTGTTGTTATTTTACGGTAAATATCTGAATAAGAATATTCACCCGTCAGCAGAAGAAATTAAAGAATAAATGATGCGTCGCAAGAATATTACTTGGGTGTGGCTGCTGGGTGCGGCTTTTATGGTGGGGTGTGGTAAGCAAGTGCCTGAAAATATTATCCAGCCGGACAGGATGGAGAATATCTTGTACGATTATCATTTAAGTATCTCCATGGGCAATAATCTGAGTTATTCTGATAATTATCAAAAGGAAGCATATAAGAACTATGTTTTCGAGAAGCATCATATTACTGAAGCTGAATTCGATTCGTCCATGGTATGGTACACACGTCACACAGAGGAACTTGCCAGCCTCTATAAAAAGCTGGGGGAACGCTTCCGCAGTGAAAAAAAACACATGCAGGAGTTACTGGCATTGCGTGAGAATAAATCGGCTGTATCGTTGCCGGGAGATACTGTGGATGTATGGTATGACCGTAAACTTTATTGGCTGACAGATGTTCCGTTGGCGAATAAGGTGACTTTTGAGATTCCCGCTGATAGTAATTTCAAAGCAAAGGATGCTTTCCTGTGGTCGGCTGATTATATATTCCTTTCGGAAGGAGAACGGAGAGCCACTATGGGGTTCAATATTTTGTTTGATAATGATTCTGTGGTGGGACGTGTGAAGGATATCACGTGTTCTGGTGTGCAGACCTTGTATATAAAGCCTGATTCTGCTTTTGCCATCAAGAGTGTGAACGGATTTATTTACTATATGGATAGTGATTCGTCAACGAATAAGCCGGGACTGATTATCAATAATATTACTTTGACCCGTTATCATGAACCGGTAGATACAATGACAGTTGCCGGAAAGGATAGTTTGGCTGTGGAACGGCGTGTTGGAACAGATTCGATGGTAACAGAGAAAAAAGCAGATTCGATTCAATCGGTGGATATCAGGAAAAATGTTCCCGTCCGTATGAATCCACGTGAGATGAAGGAGAATAATGCGGCAGATCATTCTCACCCAGATCGTCCTCAGAGAATCAAGCGCAGAAATTAATTATTTTTTGTGGGTATGAGACGTTTTGCTTGTCATTATCTTTATGTTTCGGCAGATGGCTGTTATTCTAAATATATAGTGGAGTTGGAAGATAGCGATAGAGTGCGTGCATATTTTCCATTGAAGGAGGAGATTAGTGCGACACAATGGATAGGCGGAGTGATTATTATTTCTCCGATGTATGAGTTGGATATTTGTTCCGGAGAGAAATTTGTTGATTTCCTGCACCGTGCATGCTGGAAACAGAACTTGAGCAACCTGTATATGCATGGCATATAGCTGATTTTGATTTGCCGGGAAAGGAGTTTACAGCAGGAAGCAGACTGGTACGCTTATAATGTATGCTTTGGGTAGAGCTGTAGTATTTCTCATTCAGAAATTATTGGATATGCCGATGGAAATATGAATTTTAAGGTAATAAACGTCTTCTGAACTCCGAGCAAACCACTGCTGTGGCAATTGCCACATTCAATGATTCGGAGGTTTCCCGTTCTTGAGGATAATTGGGAATGTATAACTTCTTGTTTATCAGCTTCTCTACTTCAGGACTTACTCCTTTTCCTTCGTTTCCCATGACAATCAATCCATGAGCCGATAGGGATTCTGCATAAATAATGTTCCCGCTTAAAAAAGTGCCGTATACAGGAATATCGGCCAGGCTTTCAATAAGCTGTGGTAAAGAACAGTAATGAACTTTTACTCTAGCCAATGCCCCCATGGTTGCCTGTACGGTTTTGGGATTATACACATCTGCTGTCCCTGCCGAGCAGAAGATATGCTCAATGCCAAACCAGTCTGCCAAGCGGATAATGGTTCCCAGATTTCCGGGATCTTGTACATCGTCCAACGCCAGGCATAGAGAACTTTTAATAACTTCCGGATTTAAATCATAAGAAGGTTGTACAAAAACGGCCAATACCTCTTGGGGGGTCTTTTGAAGGCTGGCACGTGACAACTCTTCTTGTGTTACTTCAATAATTTCGTTGGCCGTGACAGGGTGGTTTATTTTCAGCCAATTGGAAGTGGCAATCAGTAACTTGCAGGGGAAGTAGCCTAATAAATCGCCTACCAATTTATGTCCTTCGGCCACAAAAACTTGTTCTTCTTTGCGTTTTTTTTTCAGTTCCAACGAACGGATATATTTTATTTTGTTTTTGCTCAGCATGATAATTTCTATTTAATAACAAATATTTGGAGCAAAGCTAAGAAGATATTTTCAATTAATATCTATCTTTGTAGATAAATTTGCGAAGGTTACGGATTTGTATGAAGAAAAGCGCACGCCCATATATATGCACATTTATTATAGCACTATGCACCTCGTGTTCGGTCAGTAAATTTATTCCTGAGGATAAATATTTATTGGATGAGGTCAGGATTGTATCTGAGACGAAAGAGGTGAAGCCGTCACTATTCAATTCATATATTCGTCAGAATCCTAATGCCAAATGGTTTAATTTGGTTAAGATACCTATGCGCACTTATTGCGTCTCAGGCGTGGACTCCACTAAATGGATTAATCGTTTTTTTAGGAAGATTGGTGATGCTCCGGTAATCTATGATGAATCTGTTGCCCTGAAATCCCAGGAGGAAATAGAGAAAGCGGTACGTAATATGGGGTATATGGGGGCTACTGTGCACTTGGATAAAAAAACGAAGAAGAACAAATTAAAATTGGCTTACCGTATTCATGCCGGGCATCCTTATAGGGTACGTCATGTGGTGTATGATATAGATGATTTGGTTATCAGTAACTACATGCGGCAGGACTCTGCCCAAAGTTTGTTGGCGCCCGGTATGTTGTTTGATGTGAATGTGCTGGATACTGAACGGCAGCGGATTACCAAATTATTGCAAAATAAGGGGTATTATAAGTTCAACAAGGATTTTTTGGTCTATCAGGCGGATACGGCTAGAAATACCTATTTGGTGGATTTGACTCTACGATTACTTCCTTATCAGCGTAGAAAAGAAGATTTGCCGCGGAAGCATAGACAATACAAGGTGGGGGAGGTGAACTTTCTGGCGGATGATGAAATCATGTCGGTGCAGGAAGGAACTTTGGAAGAATTTGACTCTTTGCGAAACAAAGGATATAGTATGTATTACAAGGGAAAGGCTTTTCTCCGTCCGCAAGTGTTGGTTGATTTCAATCGTATCCGTCCGGGAGAACTGTATAGTGAACAGGATGTGCAAAACACCTATTCCAATCTGGGGCGTTTGCGTGCCTTGAAATACTCTAATATTCGTTTTCGTGAAGTGAATGGAGAAAATGGTACGCAACTGGACGCGTACGTATTTTTGGCAAAGAACAAAAATAAATCCATGGCGTTTGAAGTAGAAGGAACTAATTCGGCTGGTGACTTGGGAGCGGCCGCCTCGGTTTCTTTTCAGCACCGCAATGTATTCAAAGGTTCCGAAACTTTTATGATGAAAGTACGTGGCGCTTATGAGGCCATTACGGGATTGGGGGTGGCTTCACAGGATTATGTGAATGATAATTACATGGAGTATGGGATAGAAAGCAGCTTGAATTTCCCTCAGTTCATGTTTCCTTTTCTATCATCGAATTTTAAAAAGAAAATTAGAGCTACTTCAGAGGTCGGCTTAAAGTTCACATCGCAAGTTCGTCCGGAATTCTCGCGTACACTGGCTTCTGCTTCATGGAGTTATAAATGGACTGACAGGAAACGTATGCAACACCGTTTGGATTTGGTAGATGTCAATTATGTATATATGCCTAGAAAGTCATCGGCTTTTCAGGAATATTTGGACAGCATGAGTCTGAGGAATTCAGCTTTGAAAGCCAGTTATGAAAATCAGCTTGTTGTGCGTACAGGGTACAGCTTTACCTATAACAGTGCAGGAAACGCCATGATGCGTACACCTACTAAAAATTCCTATTCTATTCGTGCCAATATTGAAGAGGCTGGTAATTTACTATATGTTGCTTCCAAATTGGTTCACCCTAATCCGAAAGATGGAGAAGATTATGTGCTGGCAAATATTCCTTTTGCTCAATATGTGAAAGCAGATTTTGATTTTGCAAAGAATTTCATGATAGATCCGCGTAACTCATTTGTGTTTCATATAGGAGTGGGGGTGGCCTATCCGTATGGTAACTCCAAAATGCTTCCTTTTGAAAAGAGATATTTTTCCGGTGGCGCGAACAGTGTACGTGGGTGGTCTGTGCGTTCTTTGGGGCCTGGTGTTTATAAAGGTAGTGAGGATGGGAGAATGGACTTTATCAATCAGGCTGGTGATATTAAATTGGACTTGAATATAGAATATCGTACTCATTTGTTTTGGAAATTGAATGGAGCGGCTTTTGTGGATGCCGGTAATATCTGGACTATTCGTGATGACTCCGGACAGGAAGGTGGTTTATTCAAATTTAACGAGTTTTATAAACAGATAGCTGTAGCATACGGTTTGGGAATCCGTTTTGATCTGGATTATTTGATTTTGCGTTTTGATGGTGGTATGAAGCCATAAATCCTGTGGAAACAGGTAAAAAACGATATCCTGTTATCCGACCGCGCTTTAGCCGTGATTTTGCTTTTCACTTTGCAGTAGGTTATCCATTTTAAAGAAAAATATATAATATGATGAAAGAAAGAAAAGAGAACATATACTGAGGAGGAGGTTAATGAGTTGAAAAAATGGTTTGATTCTCAATCACTTCCTCCAACAATGCAGATAGATAAGGCTGCTTTTACTCCTAATTTAAAGGATACGGTAGATATGCTGTTTGAGCAGGCCTATGTATGTTACGAAAATCCTAAAATGCAGGGATGTCTTTATTTGTTAGAGAAAATTAAGAGCAATTTGGAAAAAAACGGGGCAGGAGCGTGAGCAATTAGCATTTCATATTGTTATCAAGGTATTATAATTTAATACTGACAGTATGAAGAAGAATTTATTATTGTATGGTGTATTTCTTTGCGCCCTCTCCATGTCCTCTTGTTCCGGTGGTTCCAAGAGTAGTCACGTTATGGATAGCAGTAGCATGAGTGTGGAGAATGCGAATGAAGTGATGAAGTATTATGATACCTCATTGAAAATCTTGAAAGACTTAGTTAATGAGAATGAGATAAAAGCGGTGCTGGGCTACTTGGATCAGAAGATGCCGGTAGATTCTCTGCCTGTGGTATCACAGCCTGTGGTTTCTGTTCAAGATACAGTGTTTGTTTCTAATCCGGGAAATTACTTCAACGAGAATGACCGTCAGAATCTGAAGGAAAATTATGGCCGTTTGTTCCGGTCGATTTCTGCATTTTATGAGAACTATAAGACTTACCGGCTGTATATGCAGGATCAATCATATAAAAAGGATAATAATGCTTTGGCGGATAAAATAAGAAAAGAGGAGCTATTATTGAGTATTGCTTTATCTGAATACAAACAGGTTATTTTTGATATATTAACTCCGATGGTTGAGGGGGCTAAAATAACTCTGACTCCTATAAAGGGAGATGTTAAAGATAAATAGAAGTATAACAGGCAGCTGGAAGGTTGCCTGTTTGGATTGTATTATGTGAATTAAATCCTTGTTGTTCTCTGCTTTGTTGTTAAGGAAGCTATTTCATTTCCAATCTTCTTGATTTTTTCTCTTAAATATTTTCAGTCTGTTCAAGAACTATTTTTAGATATATCTTTTATACGTTCCCCTTTAGAGAAACTTGACATTCCGGTAGGAGATGCTTGCTTGTAGATTTCTATTGTTTAAGTTTATGCTATAATGATGAAAAAGCCAAAAGGGTATGTATATAGGATAAATAGAACTCAGATGGATTGCTGATATTGTTTTAATTGTCCATTTAATGGGTTGAATTTAATAAAATTGTTAATAACTTTCACATAACTTTTCTATAAATAATGTGAAGTTTAATAAGGTGTTTTTTATCTTTGTAGCAGATTAATTGTAAAAAAGTGCTGTAATATTATTTGTTATGGAAAAATTGTATGTTATAAATAGAATTAAAGAATTATGCAATAAAAAGAATGACAGAGAGATAGCTTTGGATTTCTCTTATAATAATAGGATATTCCATGCAAAATATTTATTTTTAGGCAATGACCTTTATATTACAGATACATTAAATGTTATTGAGTTAAAGGATTTGGATATGGGAGTTTTGAGCAGACTTAGCGAATTATTAAAAATATAAGATAACTGATTTTCCTTGTGCAGTCATTGATGGCTGTACGCTCATTTGTATTTTAAAGCGGTGGCCCGGGAGGGGTAGCCGCTTTTGTTTGATGGACTTATAACAAAAAAGGAATAACTTTTGTTACTCCTTTCGTACACCCTCAGGGATTCGAACCCTGGACCCACTGATTAAGAGTCAGTTGCTCTACCAACTGAGCTAAGAGTGCAAAATGCAAACTATTTTTCCGTACACCCTCAGGGACTCGAACCCTGGACCCATTGATTAAGAGTCAATTGCTCTACCAGCTGAGCTAAGAGTGCAAAATACAAACTATTTTTTCTTTTGTACACCCTCAGGGATTCGAACCCTGGACCCACTGATTAAGAGTCAGTTGCTCTACCAACTGAGCTAAGAGTGCATTCTTTTCTGATTTGCGGTTGCAAAGGTAGGTGTTTTCTTTTAAACATCCAACATTTTGCATCATTTTTTCACCTTTTCATCGAAATTTATTCAAACTCATAAATATCTGAAGGCGTATTCCGCTTTAAGGCAATGACTTGCACATCTTTGCCAACGATAATCCCTTTGTTTCGTAGTGAGAGTTCTACTGTCTTATATGCCAGTTCGGGGTGATTATTGTCTTTGCTAAGATGACAAAGCCAAATATATTTAAGACTTTCATTGATATTTTCTGCCAAAAAATCGGCGGTTTCGCGGTTACTCATGTGTCCATTAGGCCCGGCAATACGTTCTTTTAAATATTGGGGATAAGGTCCCATTTTCAACATCTCTTCATCGTAATTCGCTTCCAATACCAAATAGTTTGCTTTACATATATATTCGGCGGCAGTGGGAGTGATATGCCCCAAGTCAGTAAGGAAAGAAAATATTTTACCGTCTATATTTATGCAATAGCCAACATTGTCAGTTCCGTCGTGAGGCACTTCAAAGGCAGTAATTGCGAAATCTTCCAATTCCATTGTCTCACCTTTGTGCAGGTAGTGTACGCAGGTCGATAATTTCTCGGTCATGCAATAACTTTTGTTGATTCCTGCATGTACTTCCGGAGTAGAGTAAACAGGAATTCCAAATTTCTCTCCTAAATGCCCTACTGCTTTGATGTGGTCGGCATGATCGTGTGTTATGAATACTGCCCGGATAATATCCAGTCCGATTCCAAGTTCTTTTAATGTTTTTTTTATTGTACGGATGCCAATGCCTGCATCCACCAATATGCCATATCTGTCTGTTCCGAGAAAATAGCAGTTGCCGCTACTTCCGCTTGCGAGACTTATAAATTTGATTTTCATTTTGTTGCTCTCCCAATTCTAGTGAATCCCCACGTTTTTTGTGTTAAAAGAGCCGCAAATATACATAAAAAAAGGAGGAAATAAAATAGAAACAGGCTTTTTCGGAAAGATGATTTAGCGGATATTGTTTTAAAAGAATGCCTGGAATCTGGATTATGGAATACGTAGATAATAACCCTTTCCTCTGACTGTTATTAATTTATATTCTTGGAATTCTTTTAAAACTTTCCGGATTGATTTGATGTGTGCATCTATTTTTTCATTGGCATTATCATCCGTAGGCCAGAGACTCTTTTTTATTTCTTCACGACTTACGCAAGTTCCTGCTTTTTCATAAAGCATATTTAGTAAAGTGAGGTCTAATTTCTGAATGTTGCACTTTTTGTTTCCTATATACAACTCTTGTTTCTCCATGTCTATGTTCATAAGAGTAAGGAGTGTTTGAGTATCCTTTTCCTTTTTAAGAAAAATGAGTATGAAAATAAGAATCATCAATTGTCCGATGAGCCAAAAGAGAGTGTTGTCTATGTGTCGTAAAATGGTTTTGAAGTCATAGTTTACCCATGCTTGTACCTTGATGTTTTGGGTGATATCTACTATGTATCGGGGAGTATTGTATGCCGTTCGGGGAATTGCAGAACTTTGGTCACTGTGTTGGGAAATGGATTTGTTATAATAAATAGTTCCGGTCCTGCCGGTTATGTCATGATCGGATAATATCTTTCTAAAGGTTGCATTTAATTCATCGGGCTTTATGGGTTTTAGTTGGGATAGAATGTATTGGTTCAGCATACGTTTGGCGGTCTGCTCGTCCAGGCTGTCTTTAAAGGTATAGATTGTTTTTCCTTGTCTGGTTCTTATGGTGTAGCTTTTTACTTTTTGGTGTAGGCTGGGAGCGATAGTATACATTTTTATATCCCAGTTTGTAGGTTCGGGATGATAATAGCTGATGTAGGCAAGTCTTTCATTGTAATCTTCCGTAATGGCGGATTTGAAAGCGTGGTCTATTTGGGTATTCACTCGTTCGGCACTATTATGAAAAGCGATATAAACAGTATATAGAACGGTGATGGTGACTGCCATAAATAAGATAATGTGTGTTTTTGCCCTTTTCATCGTATGAATTTTAAATGCAAAAGTAAATAACGTTAAGGAAAAAACAGGTGTTTTATCTGATCTTTTTCTGAAAAAGGAGAAAATTCAGAAAGAGTTCAGATAAATATTTTGCAGAGATACAGGCTTTTCTTCTTCTTTGCGTCAGCAAAATATTTTGCGAATCAATAAAAGCAAGAAACGTATGAGACAAAAGCTGTTTTATTTTTTCTCTTGTTATTGCCGGTGTATGTGGTGAATGGCCAAGATGACAAGAGAGAGTATTTGAAAAAGGTGTTGGATAATTTAGAGCAGATTAAGTCAGCAACGTATAAAGTAGAGGGCGAAGTCTGGAATCCTGGTGATACAATTCCTTCCAGTATTAGAAAATATATGGTGAAAGAGTTCGATAATCCGGCTGATTCTACGATAGGGGCAAGTTTTGTGAATTTGGGAACAGATGATGGTAAAGAGTTCCAATTCGGTTATAATGGTGAAGTACGTGTGTTGGTGAATCATGCTGTCAAGGAAATAAAAATCGATAATTTTACCACCAGACCGTTACCTTTCAGACCGTTGACCCCACCTTTCTTTAATTATTGCAAGAATATTGTCAGGTATGCTTTGGAAACAGAAGACAGCATAGCTACCACATTGGAAGATTGTGGGGATTATTTTCATTTTAAACTTGTCATAAACGAAGATACACAAGTGGAGTTCTTTGGTAAAGCTTATCACATGCCTCCACCTCCTTTTTATGTAGAGCCGACCTCTATTTATGAACTGTGGATTCACAAGTCGAATGGTTTGCCTTATAAGAAACGGAGAGCGATGTCCCATAATATATCGGTGGAAACTTGCTGTAATGTGGAAATAAACAAAGAAACAATTGACAGGTTTGATGTTTTCGATTATGTTCCGCAAGGTTATGAAACAAAAAAATATGATTATGGCGTTCCTTCCAGGAATATGGCCGCTAATCTGACGGGTAAGAAAGCACCAGAATGGACATTGAATGATATAAAGGAGAGTCCCGTGTCATTGAGTGATTTGAAAAGTAAGGTCATCTTGGTAAATATAACAGGAATAGGTTGCGGAGCTTGCCAGGCTTCTATCCCTTTTCTGAAAGACTGAAAAGAAAGTACCAAGAAGAAGATTTTGAATTGGTAGCCATTGAAAGTTGGAGCCGGATGCATTCACTTCAGAATTATGCAAAGAGAAAGGAATTGAATTATATGTTTTTGGATGGAGATGATAAAGTGATAGAAGATTACCGGACGGGTGGGGCGGCTCCGTACTTTTTTATTTTGGATAAAGAACGGATTATACGGAAAGTCATTCGAGGATATGGCATGGGAAAGACCGACAAGGAAATAACGGAGGCTATAGAAGAATTGCTATAACTGGAATGAGGATGGAACAAAAAGTGAAAACTTTTGCAGACACATTTGTTCCATCCTCATTTATTTATATTCAGCACTCTGACGGTTGTCAAAATTGGAAGAACTTCTTGGCATTATTATAGCAGATATCTTCCACCATCTGATTGACGCGTTCTATTTCGCAAGCAGGGATTTCGCCGTTTTCCACATCATTACCCAACAAGTTGCACAAAGTACGACGGAAATATTCGTGACGCGGATAAGACAGGAATGAACGAGAATCTGTCAGCATACCTACGAAGCGGCTCAACAAGCCTAACAATGACAGTGCGTTCATCTGTTTTTCCATACCGTCTTTCTGATCGAGGAACCACCATCCAGAACCGAATTGAATTTTGCCTGGAATTGTACCGTCCTGGAAGTTGCCTAACATGGTAGCAATTACTTCATTGGCGCAAGGATTCAAGTTGTAAAGGATAGTTTTGGCCAGTTTTCCTTCTGTATTCAGGCGGTCAAGGAATTTTGCCATCGCTTTGGCGGTGGTAAACTCACCGATTGAATCGAAACCAGTATCAGGTCCCAGAAGTTTGAACATCTTGGTGTTGTTGTTGCGGATTGCTCCATAGTGGAACTGCTGGGTCCAGCCTTTTTCCCAATCCATTTCCCCAAATACGATCAGCATGGCTGATTTGAATTTCAGAATTTCTTCCTTGGTCAGTTCTGTACCACCATATACTTTATTAAATATAGCATTGATTTCAGCATCAGTATAGTCTTCAGCATAAAACTCTTCAATTCCGTGGTCAGACAATTTACAACCTTGTTCAGCAAAGAAGTCATGACGTTTCCGCAAAGCAGTTACCATGTCATCGAAAGAAGAGATCGTGACACCGCTTACAGCAGACAATTTTTCCATATAAGCACGGAAATCAGCAGGAACTTCTACTGCCATAGCCTTGTCTGGACGCCAAGTGGGAAGCATTTTAATTTCGAATCCGCTTTCACGGGTTTTGATGTGATATTCCAATGAATCTACTGGATCATCGGTTGTACAAACGGTTTCCACATGATAACGACGCATCATGCCTCGTGCGGAGTATTCCGGTTTGGCAAGCTTTTCATTACATTCATCAAAAATCTCGCGGGCTGTTTTCGGATTCAATACTTTATTGATTCCAAATGCGGTTTTCAATTCCAAATGAGTCCAATGGTATAATGGATTGCGGAAGGTATAAGGAACTGTTTCCGCCCATTTTTCGAATTTTTCCCAGTCTGTGGTGTCTTTACCGGTACAATAACGCTCGTCCACACCGTTGGTACGCATGGCACGCCATTTATAGTGGTCTCCACCCAACCAGATTTCTGTCAGTGACTTAACTGATAGTCGTCAGCAACCATCTGGGGAATCAGGTGGCAGTGGTAATCGATAATAGGCATTTTAGCCGCATGTTCATGATACAACTTCTGCGCAGTTTCTGTCTGAAGCAGGAAGTTTTCATCCATAAAGTTTTTCATAAGTAGTCTTTTTATATCTATATAATTGTTGTTTATTTTGACTTTCAGTAAAAACTCATTCTAAAAAAGATGTCAAAGAGCATCTCTTTAGATTTATTAACCGTTATCGAACACGAAAGTAGAAATTTTATTTGGAATAACAAAATTATTTGTATCTTTGCGGCGAAGATTTAAAGATTTTAAATGCTTGGATCAATGATGATATATAAAAACTTAAATATATATTACCGTTTAAGAGAAAGCATGAATACTATGAGTACACAATAAAATCTGATTCGTCTTCGATAAGTACAGGTATGGATAAACACATAATATAATTAAAAATATGAAAGCATTAAACAAGGAGACAGCAGCAAAGACTCAACGTCCCGAAAGAATCATTCAATTTGGTGAGGGTAACTTTCTTCGTGCGTTTGTGGATTGGATTATCTACAACATGAACGAAAAAACTGATTTCAACAGCAGTGTGGTGGTGGTTCAACCTATTGAAAAAGGCATGGTTGACATGTTGAACGCACAAGATTGTCTGTATCATGTAAACTTGCAAGGTTTGGATAAGGGACAGGTGGTAAACAGCCTGACAAAAATTGATGTGATCAGCCGTGCTTTGAATCCTTATTCTCAGAATGATGAATTTATGAAATTGGCGGAACAGCCGGAAATGCGTTTTGTTATCTCTAATACGACAGAGGCCGGTATCGCTTTTGATCCTGCCTGCAAGCTGGATGATGCCCCTGCTTCATCTTATCCGGGCAAACTGACTCAGTTGTTGTATCACCGTTATAAAACGTTCAATGGCGATAAGAGCAAAGGTTTAATAATCTTCCCTTGCGAATTGATTTTCCTGAACGGTCATAAACTGAAAGAAACCATCTATCAATATATTGAATTGTGGAACCTGGGTGAAGACTTCAAGCAATGGTTTGAGGAAGCTTGTGGTGTCTACGCTACTTTGGTAGACCGTATTGTACCGGGATTCCCCCGCAAAGATATCGCTGCTATTAAAGAAAAATTGCAGTATGATGACAATCTGGTGGTACAGGCAGAAATCTTCCATTTGTGGGTAATTGAAGCTCCGCAGGAGATCGCCAAGGAATTCCCTGCCGACAAGGCCGGTTTGAATGTATTGTTTGTTCCGTCTGAAGCTCCTTATCACGAAAGAAAAGTTACTTTGTTGAACGGTCCTCACACAGTGCTGTCTCCGGTAGCCTATCTGTCTGGAATCAACATTGTGCGCGAGGCTTGCGAGCATGAAGTGGTAGGTAAATACATTCATAAAGTTATGTTCGATGAGTTGATGGAAACCCTGAACCTGCCGAAAGAAGAATTGAAGAAGTTTGCGGAAGATGTTTTGGAGCGTTTCAACAATCCGTTTGTTGATCACCAGGTGACTTCTATCATGCTGAATTCATTTCCTAAATATGAGACTCGCGACCTCCCGGGTTTGAAAGTTTATCTGGAACGTAAGGGTGAGTTGCCTAAAGGTTGGTATTGGGACTGGCGGCTATCATCACTTATTATAAAGGTGGTGTTCGTGCTGACGGTGCTGAGATTGTTCCGAACGATGCTCCTGAAATCATGAATCTGCTGAAAGAACTTTGGGCTACAGGCTGCACTCAGAAAGTGGCGGAAGGCGTGTTGGCTGCAGAATCTATTTGGGGTGAGAACTTGAACAACATTCCGGGTTTGACCGCAGCTGTGAAAGCTGATCTTGACTCTATTCAAGAAAAGGGTATGCTGGAAACAGTAAAGGGTATTCTCTAGATTAATTGTTAGAAATAGTTTATAAATTCCTTGAGGGAGATTTGGGTTATTAAACTGAATCTCCCTATTTTGTAACTATACAAAATAGATGTGGCCTATGGAGAAACAAGAATTCAGACCCAGCTATCCTTTATGGGTTTGGACGGTTATTGCTATTATGTTGGTGGCGTGTACATGCCTTTTTATAGCGCATGGAAGATATGCATCTTTGCTGGTCTTGACTCCTTCTCTGCTGATAATGGGGGTAAGGTTATTGTCTGTTTATACTATTACTCCTGATTCTTTTGCCTTAGCTATAAGAGGGATGAAGCCTCAGCATGTTTTTCCTTTGCAAAACATCACAGAGATAGAAAAGGAGTACACAAAGTCTGGTAAACTCAAGTCGATTGTGATCCGTTACCGGAAAGAAGGAATGTACCACAATTTTTTAGTTATCAAGAAAGATGATGTAAATATTGAAGGTATTCTGAACGCTATTTTGAACTATTGTCCTTCCGTATCTGTTCGTTAAAGATGATCATTAGGGAAAAATAAGGAAATACTCTTCTTTTCAGTTCCGCCTGATGGGAAGAATGATATTCTTCGGCTGTCGATATATTTTCAAAATAATGATAACTGTATTGGGGGTGGGACTCCATGTAATCCTGTACTATATCCGCACATTGAGATAATTCATGATAACCGGCACATGATGATGGCTAAGATACATGTCCAGTTCATCCGAAGTAATATTGCCCGGAATAATGACCAGTCTTTCTTTTTGGCTGATGAGATGTAGTTTTGCGGCAGCTTCCGCAGCGATGAATGAAGGAATACCGGGAAGTTGCTCTACGGGGATTCCATTTTCTTCGAGGAGATCCAGTACATAGTGAACGGAGGCGTAAATTCCCGCATCGCCTTCTACTGCTACCGCCAACCGTTTTCCTGCTTTTTGTTCCAGCCTCATTTTTTCGAAAAGTTGCCGATAGACTTTGATTGCTTTTGTCCTGTCTTTGCTCATCGGGAGTGAGAATAGGTGTATATCTCCTTTGATGTCTAGCTTATGTAACAGGGTGGCGGCACGTGACAAAATTTTATCTGGTTCCCGAACCGTTGATGGACAATATATTATGTCTGCTTGTTGTAAAGCATGCAATGATTTTAATGTAATCAGTTCGGCATCACCGGGTCCTAAAGAAACAAAATAGATCGGATGACTCATCTTTTGTGGGTATTTACAGTTTTTAAGCACGCAAAAGTGCTGAAAAATTCTGTATAAAGCAAGAGAATTGATTACCTTTGTTGGCTGAAAAACAGAAAAGAACATGAAAAAACTAATATTGGCTTCGGGGCTCTTGTTATTATTGACTGTTACAGCCTGCCAAAGTAAGCACAAACAGGGTTCCGGGAATTTGGAACATAAGACATTGACAGATTCTTCTATTGTGAAGATTATTCCGGAATATGCCCAAGGGTTTAAAATAACTTATACGGATCAGGCTTGTCTGCTTGACATTCAGGACCCTCAGAATAAAGAAGTCAGTCTTTTCATTATGCTTTGGTGCCAAGAGGTGTGGAAGCGGAAAACATACCTGCGGATTATACAGTTATTGAAACTCCCATACGAAGCGTTATCTGCATGACTTCCCTGCAACTTTCCAATTTTATCAAGTTGGAAGAGCTGGATGCAGTGGTGGGTATCACCAGTACACGCCATTTGTTTAACAAGAAAATAAATGATCGTTTGAAAGAAGGAAGCATTCATAAGATAGGTATTGAAGGGAATTTCGATAATGAGGTGATTATGAGTGTAAACCCGGATTTGATTTTGATCTCTCCTTTTAAACGAGGGGGATACGATGCTTTGAAAGAGGTAGGCATTCCTTTGATGCCGCATTTGGGATATAAGGAAATGACTCCTTTGGGACAGGCTGAATGGATAAAGTTTGTGGGCTTGTTATTGGGAAAAGAAGATAAAGCTAATGAGCAGTTTGCCGCTATTAAGAAAAGATATAACGAGCTGAAGGAACTGACCGGCCGGGTGACAAAACGCCCGGTAGTATTCAGTGGGGAATTGCGGGGCGGCAATTGGTATGCTGTAGGAGGGAGGAGTTTTCTCGCACAATTGTTTAAAGATGCCGGTGCCGATTATTTTTTGAAAGACGATGAACGGTCTGGAGGGGTCACCCTCGATTTTGAAACAGTCTACAGCCAAGCGGCCGGTGCCGATTATTGGCGTATTGTGAATAGCTATCAAGGAAAATTTTCTTATAACACGTTGAAAGAAGAAGATGCCCGTTATGTTGATTTTAAAGCATACAAAGAGAAAGGGGTGATTTATTGTAACATGCGTGAAAAACCTTTTTATGAGAGTATGCCTACAGAACCGGAAGTTGTTTTGGCAGATTTGATTCAAATCTTTCATCCGCAGCTTTTGTCCGGCCACCAACCGGGATATTATGAATTGCTTAAATAGAAAAAATAGTATATGAAACGACCTGTTGCATTTTATATGCTGTTAATTATGGCTTCTATTTTTCTGTTTTTCTTCCTGAATCTGGTATTAGGTTCTGTTTCCATACCGCTTCGTGCTGTGTGGAATATCCTTTGGGGAACAGGGAATGAGTCTGTTATCTGGCAAAATATTATTTGGAAATCACGGGTACCACAGGCGCTTACCGCATTGGTGGCGGGGGCGGGGCTCTCTGTCAGCGGTTTACAGATGCAGACTGTTTTTCGCAATCCTTTGGCCGGTCCGTCGGTACTGGGCATCAGTTCGGGAGCCAGTATGGGAGTTGCTTTTGTGGTGCTTCTTTCGGGTAGTTTGGGTGGCGTTGCTTTGAGCAAGCTAGGCTTTATGGGGGAAATAGCCCTTACCATAGCAGCTATTGCAGGTTCACTTTCCATTATGGCACTTATTGTTTTCGTTTCCCAAAAAGTAAGGGGCAATGTTACTTTGCTGATTATTGGTGTGATGATTGGTTATATAGCCAATGCGGTGATCGGTGTGCTGAAATTTTTCAGTGTGGAGGAGGATATTCGTGCATATGTCATTTGGGGGCTGGGAAGTTTTGCCCGTGTATCGGGAGATCAGATGACTTTATTTATATGTATCATGGTGGTATTGTTGCCACTTTCCTTCCTGCTTGTCAAAACATTGAATCTTTTGTTGCTGGGAGATGCATACGCACGGAATCTCGGATTGAATATAAAACGTGCCCGTCTGCTTGTCATTACTTGTTCGGGAGTATTGGTAGCTATTGTTACCGCATATTGCGGTCCGATTATTTTTCTGGGGCTGGCCGTTCCGCATCTTTGCAGGGGAATGTTCCGCACATCCGATCATCGTATTCTGATGCCTGCTTCTTTACTGGCAGGTGCGTCATTGGCATTGGTATGTAATTTGATTGCCCGTATGCCCGGTTTCGAAGGTGCATTGCCGGTAAATTCGGTGACGGCTTTGGTAGGCGCTCCGGTAGTGATGTCGGTTTTATTCAATAAACGTCGCAATGAAATGAATGAGTAATGATGAATCAAGAAACTATACATATTCGGAAACTGACTACCGGTTACCCCGGTAAGGGGGGACCAAGATTGTAGCGAAGGACATTGATGCTACTATCCGCAGTGGGGAACTGACTTGTCTTTTGGGTGCGAATGGAGTAGGGAAATCTACTTTATTGCGTACTTTGTCTGCCTTTCAGCCGGCTGTAGGAGGAGAGATAGAAATAATGGGAAAGAAACTGACGGATTACACCGATAAACAGTTGGCGACAGTTATCGGAGTGGTATTGACCGAAAAATGCAGCCTGCGGAACATGACCGTAGAAGAACTGGTGGGTATGGGGCGCAGTCCTTATACCGGTTTCTGGGGAAATTTAAGCAAGGAGGACAAGAAAACAGTAACGATGCCATTGCGTTGGTAAGGATTGAGGATTTGAAATACCGGATGGTACATACTTTGAGTGACGGTGAGCGTCAGAAAGTAATGATCGCAAAGGCGTTGGCACAGGAAACCCCGGTGATTTTTCTGGATGAGCCGACTGCTTTTCTTGATTTCCCCAGTAAAGTGGAGATTATGCAATTGCTTCATCATTTGTCACGTTCTACCAACAAGACGATTTTTCTTTCCACCCATGATTTAGAGTTAGCTTTGCAGATTGCTGATAAGATTTGGCTGATGGATAAAGCCAATGGAGTGACTATAGGAACTCCTGAAGATCTTTCCATAGACGGATGCCTGAGTAATTTTTTCTCTCGTAAGGGTATTGTTTTTGATATGGAAACCGGACTGTTCCGCATTGACAATGAGTTTGAAAAAGAAGTCCGTCTGGTGGGACATGGGAATAAGTATGCGATGGTACGGAAAGCTTTGCAGCGGAATGGTATTCTGGCAAGCCGGCGTGTTGAGTCCGATTTTTATATTGAAACGGGAGATATGACTACCAATGGATATATTATCCACGGTAGCCGGGAGGACGATAAAGGTAGATACCATAGAGGAATTGTTAGAACAAGTCACTGCTATATTAGCTTCCGTTTAGCAGCGTTTAAATAATCAGTTATTGTATCCTGAAAGGAATATTCCCTTCTTCATCAATCAAGAGGATTGTTAATTTTCCTTCGGGCAACAAGGGGACGCAATGTGCAAAACAATGTTCCAACAAACACGGAAAGAACTTTCCGCAGTCTTCTTCAGGCAGCAATGTCCATAATTCACGGGCTAATGTCAACCTTTCTATCATGCTTTCAACATCCGGAGAGCATCCGGCTTCCATTGCCACTTGTTTTAGGAATTCTTTATTCATCACTACTTTCTTACTATGTGTGTCCAGATTTCCTTCGGCCAGTTTCACCGCTTTGCCTATCATAATGCCTAAAGTAACCAATGGAACCTTAAGCTTGGCAGCTATCTTGAGTGTCTCCCCGATAAAATTTCCATAATGTACAAAAGCCTGAGCAGGTAACCCCGGATACTCCTTCTTCACAAAACGTTCGCTTTTTGCTCCCGAATTAATGATGAGTCTGGATGAGCCCACAGCCACACAAACCTCCACTTCCCTGCGGATAGCCTCGACAAAAGCTTCTGAAGAAAAAGGACGGACAATGCCCGAAGTTCCAATTATGGAAATGCCATCCACAATTCCTAGTTTAGGATTGAAAGTACGTTGTGCCAACTCTTTTCCTCCGGGAACGGAAATGGTAATATCCAGCCCTTTATCATAAAGCGCCGATAATTCTTTCATTATCATTTGTCGGGGGATGCGATTGATGGCGGGTTCCCCGATTTCCAATCCCAGCCCCGGAAGGGTGACTCGTCCCACTCCTTCACCTTGCAGGAAACGGATGTCCGGGTGATTGCTAAAACTTACCGTTACCACAATGGATGCGCCGTGAGTGACATCCGGATCATCTCCCGCATCTTTAACAACGGTGCAGGTGGCACTGTTCTTTTCTATTTCTGTATGGGATACCGGTAAGGTCATTTCCTCGTCATCGGGAAGGCGGAAGGATATCATTTTCTGTTCTTCCCCTAAAATCAGAGCCGTCAATGCTGCTTTTGCAGCTGCAGTAGCGCAGGCCCTGTGGTATAGCCGCTTCTCAACGGGTAAAAAGCAGGGATGTTCTTTTCTATCTGTTTTCTCAATCCATATTCACCGGTAACGATCATGAAATGCCGGGGAAGGGGAGGGCGTTTTATAGCAAAGACCGGGATTTTTGCAGCCTGTGCCGCTTTCACTTTCTCCGAAAATCCTCCGGATTCTCCGCTTTCCTTGGTCAGAATGGCTTGTGGATGTAGTGTCTCTAATAAAAGAGCTTCGGATTCTCCGGCATGATAGAATACCAGATTTCCTTTCGGGAAGCCTTGTTCTTGGGCTAATGTGATGGAAGTTTCCCGTTCCAGTACGCGGAACCAACAGGTATGTTTCTCCCAATAAGGCGTAACTTCCCGATGGTCTGTACTCCGGTCAGTGCCAGCAGATGATCGGTTCCTGCTTTCTCTAACTGGTAAATGGCATCTGTATAGTCTTCACACCAGATGATGTTTTCGGTGCGTGGAGGATACTTCCTTTCAAAACGTATGACAGGAAGATGTAGTGTCCGGCTTGTTTCATCCACAGTCCGGTGGAGTTGGGAGGCAAACGGGTGGGCAGCATCCACCAATAAACGGATGTCGTTTTGGCGGCAGAAACTTTCCATTTTCTCCGTGTTCATTCCTCCGGTGATACGGATGCCGTGCTTGCATTGTATCTCCTGCCATTCTCCTTTGGTAGAGTAGAAGTAGGGCTTTCCGGCTTCATCGGCAACTTTCACGGCGGTGCGTCCTTCGGTGGTTCCTCCTAAAATCAGTAGCATAGGCTGGATGTGAATGATTCTTTTTTTACTTTCTGAACAAGTGTTTGAACTCGTGCGCATAGAGCCGGGACAGACCTTTCCGGTTGTCTATTGCTTCGCCTACTACCAATAAGGTAGTCAGCGTCAGGTTATTGTCACGTACTATCTTAGCCAAATCCTTCAACTCTCCGCGATAAATCTTTTCTTCTTTCCAAGTCAGCTTATAACAGGCGGCAACCGGAGTTTCGGGAGGGTATGCCTGCATCAGCTCTTCCTGTACCTGTTCCACAATGCCCGCACTTAAATAAATGCACATTGTACTTTGCGATTGCGCCAATTTATGTAATTGTTCTTTTTCGGGCATCGGAGTACGGCCTTCCCCACGGGTGAGGATTATACTTTGTACTTTTTCGGGGATGGTAAACTGTGACCTCAATGCTGCCGCAGCCGCTTGGAACGAGGAGATCCCCGGAGTGATATGATAACTCATCTTGTAGCGGTCGAAGAAAGCCATTTGTTCCTGGATGGCTCCATAAATGCAAGGGTCTCCCGTGTGCAAGCGTACAATAAACAATCCTTTATCATAAAACTTTTTCATCAAGGCGAACTGTTCCTCCAAATCCATACCGGCGGAACTGCGTACAGTCGCTCCTTCTTTAGCATAAAAGGTCAATTCGCGGGGAACAAGACTTCCGGCATACAGAACAAGGTCCGCTTTCTCCAACATTCGTTTTCCGCGTACCGAAATCAGTTCGGGATCACCGGGACCTGCACCCACGATCTCTATATGTCCGCCACGCATGGCTGTCGCACTGACGGCTATGGCAAAAGTGAAGTGATTTCCTTCTGTCAGCATGCCCTTTTGTTTTTCCAATACAAGTGTTCCTTCACCGCTGCTTTTCAAGGCTGTGCTTTCGGCCACTCCATAGACGCCTGTCACTTCGAATGCCTTTTCAGACGGATGGGGGACTGTGATATCTTTCAGTTCTTCCGCAGGATAAATATGGGTTTCCGTATCGGCCCATCGCCGGTGGAGGATTTCCAGCAGAGGCTCGTCTTTTTTCAGTTCGATGGTATTGAGGGAGGCGAGAGAGAACGGACACAAACCTTGTCTGTGCATCACGGCTTCTATGTATTCCGCAATGCCCGAAGGATCGCATTGTTTCCGGCAACCTATTCCCAAGTGGAGGACAGCGGGATGGAAGCAGAGCATGGGAATCTCCGCACTATATATATAAGGTGTAACAGCAATAATCAACTTGAATTCCGATTGGGGTATGTCTTCGAAATGATAGAACACTTTTACGTGTGCAGGAAGTGTGCGTTCCAGATACTCCGTACCTTTATCCTTTATATCGAGCAGCAGCACCGTTGGTTCCCGGTTGACAAAAAGTGTGACCAGTCTGTTCATTTCTGCATGAGGAACAGTTATTTTCCAGTCATATTTTTCAGCTAGCGTATCCAGTGCCCATAACCCGGCATTGTCACTTTGGGTGGTAATCACAGCTTCTCCTCCTGTAATGGCGGCAATATGGCGGGTCAGTTCATTGGCTCCCCCCACATGCCCGGAAAGTACTGAAATGACAAAGCGCCCCGTACTGTCCACACAGACCACTGCCGGATCTTTATATTTGTTTTTTATGCATCCTGCAATGCTGCGTACACAGATTCCCATGGCACCAATAAAGATGATGCTGTCGAAGTCATTGAAATGCTCCTCTATGAACCGATGGCAGGATGTGATGGAAATACAGCCTTCGCATTCGTTTTTGGTATAAATAAGGGTATCCGGCAACTCTCTTTGTAGTGTTTTTGCCAACGGCAGGCTGGCTTCTGATATCAGTATGATTGCTTTCATTTGTTATCTGTTTTAAATCATTTATTCCGCTCTCATTATCTCTATCGGATTAAAGGTATCCACAGCAATACGGGTACACTGTGTTACCTTCTTGTTGATTTGTGTTATACCTTTTGTGAACAGGGCCTTGCTCTCTTCCGAAACCGAATTGAATACAATGACTCCGTCAGGCAACAGCACTTCTTTGATTTTTTGTAGAATCTCTATCATTTTTCCTCCATGACCACCTATAAATACGGCATCGGGGGCGGGAAGCCCGCCGAGTTCCGTTTCCAGAAAATCACCCATGACGGTTGTAATGCCGGGCGTGCCGAATTTACGACTGTTGCGTTCCATTAACTCTTTACCTTCCGTACGCTGTTCGAATGCTGTCACTTTCAGCTCCGGAAATTGGAGTTTGGCTTCTATGGAAACGGAACCGGTGCAGAAACCGATGTCCCAGAATGATTTCTTTTCCCTTAATGTCAGCATACTGAGAGTAAGCAAGCGGACAGGCATTTTGGTAATCATTTTGTTGCGTCCGTTCAACAAATGAAATTCACTTTCGGGAATTCCGAACGGACGGGGATGCACCTTGTTTCTTTGCAGTATCAGGCAATTGGGAAAGCGGAAAGCAGATTGGGAGGCTTCCTCTAAAGAGAATGTACGTACAGATTCTTCCTCGCCATTGCCTAATGCTTCCCCCACGGTCATGCGGTAGTTGTCATATCCATACTCCAGCATCCGGGCGGCAATGGTGGCAGGTGTCTTTTCCCGGTCGGTCAACACGCCTATCAGTTTATCTCCTCTGATTAAAGCAGAGTCGAATGCATCCCAAGGACGTCCGGTCAGCGACAAGGTCTGCATCTCCTGATAGGGGAGCAATATACGGTGTGCCAGCATTTGCAGCGAGTTGAAGGTGGGGAATAAGATAATCTTTGCCGACGGGAGTTTTCTCATGACGGTATTGGCGAAGCCGAAAAACAACGGGTCGCCTGAAGCGAAAACAATTATTTCGGGATGTTCCTCGTAACGGGAGAATACCGCATCCAGCGGGACGGTGATGTCTATCCATACGGCATCTTCCGGCAAATAAGCGTGTACCAATTCATGATGACGTTTTCCTCCCGAGAAGACTTTCCCTTGAGAAACCAAGTTCCGGATTTCAGGAGAAAGAAATTGATTCCGGTCATCGCTTATACCTATTATATAGAATGTTTGCATGGACTTATACATCTCTTCCCGGTTTCAGTTGTTCCGCATCATCAAAAGTAAGGATGGCATTTACCAGAGTCGCTGCCAGATTGCTTCCCCCTTTGCGTCCTTCTACTATCAGTTTGGGGATGTGGCTGAAAGGTTTCACCATGTGTTTGCTTTCGCAACGTGCACAAAGCCCACCGGGGCAGCGATGATACCGCATGGATGCGCTTTTTCTTTCCGTATCAGGTCACACAGTTCCATCAATGCTGTAGGGGCATTACCGAATACATATAAAGCTTCCGGATGTTCCTCTGCTGCCATACGTATACCGGCCTGTGTACGGGTGATTCCTTTTTCTTTTGCCAATGCTGCCGCGCGTTCGTCACCCAGATAGCATTTCACCCCGATGCCCATCCGTTCCAAAGCACCTTTACGGATGCCCGCGGCAGCCATCGTCACATCCGTAATAATTGTACGTACTTTTCCTTCATTCAATATTTTATACAGACATTCTACGGCAAGAGGATCTACATGCAATATGTTTTCCATCTCGAAATCGGCTGTGGTATGGATGGCATGCAGTAACGCCCATTTGTGATCCGAAGGAATATTTTTATTTTTCAATTCTTTCTCAATAGTACGGAAACTGTTTATCATAATTTCCTGACCGATTCCTGTCGCATCGGTGGTCTTTTCCCGGTAATAACCACGCGGAGTGATTAATTTCCCTTCCCGATAATAAGACTGGGAGTTGCCAATCAATACCACTGTAAACATATCCACCTGTTCGGGATCGAATTCTTGCAAAGTGGTGATTGTCACAGTTTCTTCCTTACGTCCGGCCTGACGCACAAAGCCTACCGGGGTTTCGGCTTCACGCTCTTTCAGAAAAATTTCTTTTAATCTGTAGAGTTGCCAATACCGCCCTTCGCTTTTGGGATTATAGACTGCCGTTACGAAATCTGCCGTTGCGGCTGCATGGATGCGTTTTTCAATCCGGTCCCATGGCGTCATGAGGTCGGAGAGAGAAATCACACAGAAATCGTGACCGATGGGTGCTCCTAACAGGGAAGCCGCTTTCTGAAAAGCACTGATACCCGGCAATACTTCTATTTCTACCCGGCTGCCACGCTCGCGTTTCATTTCGTAAACCAGCGGAGCCATGCCATAAATTCCGGCATCTCCCGAGCTGATAACGCATACAGTCTTTCCTTGTTCCGCCAGCTCGAAAGCCTGTTCGGCACGTGCTTTTTCACGTTTCATTCCGGTGTCTATACATTCGGTGCCCGGTTCCAGGTAGGGCTCGATAAACTGGAAATAGTATTTATAGCCGATTACTACATCGCTGTTCTTTACTGCTTGTATTACAGCGGGAGTCATATCTTCAGGTGAGCCGGGACCAATGCCGGCTACGATTAATTGGGCCTTTTTCATTTTTTATTATATAATTATTCCTCTCCGGAAATCTAATTTAAAAGTTTCCTTCAGTGCTTTCAGTCAATATAATCCTCTGAATGACAATACGCTGTCCTGACAGTAGTTCCTTCATCTTGCTTTCAGGCTTTACATAGACGGACTGAAAGTGATAGCTGCATGAGGAGCCAAACTTAACCGTACAAAGTTACTTATTTGAACGGGAGAAACAAGTCTTTTCTTGCTATAATTATAGAAATCTTTTTTTATCAGGCTTAATAATGAATAAGGCATCATTCAGAATGTGCCGTAATCGGGAAGCCGGCAAAGCAGAGGATATTGCCGGTGAAAATTTAAACAGGAACTAAAAATAATAGAGATTTGCTGATAGATAAGTTTGAAGAAGAAATGTTGGCGGAATCATTGGGGGGCACTATGGGGATGGTTAAGCCTTTTTATTCCTGCACTTAACCCTTTTTAAACCTATGATTTCTATCTCCATAGCCTTTGGAGTTAACTCCAAAGCTTATGGAGATAACTCCAAAGGCTATGGATTTAACTCCGCAAGCTTGGGAGATAGAAATCATACGTTCAAAAAGGCTTAGTCACAAGGATGTGAGAGCTTAGGAATCGGTTTGCCGGAGTTTGTCCTGTATGGAAAAAACTGCCTCCGCTGTTTGTATCATATCGGATTCCGTTATTTTAAGGCCTTGCCATCCGAGAAAGCATTACCCACTTTTTCTCCTACTTTCAGATAATCATTATTGAACGGGTCGAAGATGACGGGAATAACTTTGGAGGCATCCACTTTTCCATTCTTATCCAGTGCACGTTCATCTACACTTACATTGACTATTTCGCCGCGCAGGATACAGGTTTCGGGATTGTAATCCTTCAGCTTGCATTCCACAGCTACGGATAATTCATCAATCAGCGGGGCATCCACAAACTCCGACCGGGTGGCATGGAATCCCGCACGGGCGAATTTGTCCGGAACCTTGTTGCCCGAAACAATGCCTACATATCGCAAGCGATGATTTGCCCGGCTTCTGCCATGCTCACTGTGAATGCTTTGCGTTTCAGAATGTTGGCCGTTGTCTTGTGACCTTCACTGATACAAATACTGATTTCATTCATCTCACTGATACCGCCCCAAGCCGCATTCATGGCATTGGGAATACCGTTTTCATCGTATGCGGCGATGATAAATACCGGTTGCGGATAGGTAAAAGGTTTTGCTCCTAAATTCTTTCTCATACTATTTATTTTTTAGTCCATTGTTTAATCTCTTCTTTGGTAGCACCGTTCATCAGCCTGCCTTTCTGCCAGTTCAGGTTGGGATAGGCTTTCTTTAATTCTTGTTCGGCGTTAGAAATGCGGCTTCCACCCGAGGTAGCGAATGGAATGAGGATCTTGCCTGTGAAATCACCTTTTTCTATAAAACTGTTGATGATTCTTGGAGCCAGGTTCCACCAAATGGGGAAACCGATATAGATGGTATCATAGGCTGCCAAGTTTTTGGGCTGGGAACGCAATGCGGGACGTGACAGGCGTCTGCCATTTCCACACTGCTGCGCGAGGATTTGTCGTGCCAGTCCAGGTCGGCGGAGGTATATTTCTTTGCAGGTTGTATTTCGTAGAGGGCTCCGCCTGTCACCTCCGCTACCTGTTTGGCGGCTTTCTCTGTTGTACCTGTTGCCGAGAAGTAAGCTACTAATGTTCTGTTGCTCTGTTTCTATGCGTTTACGGTAATACACAGTATCATGATTACCGTCATAAATAATCCGAGTCTTTTCATACGATTTATGTTATTTGGTTCAAATATACGTTTTAATATTTTATGATGTTGCAAATTTAGGTATATTTGCTTGGGTTCTTTGTAGATAAATTACGGGTATCCTGACCTTAATTACAGATTCTGCATATATAATATATGGATCAGGATATCAAGCTGATTATCAAAGAAGAAATCAGTCTATTACTAACGGCAGGTGACAAAATCGTAACAAAAAACGAAGAAATTAGCTTGGTGGCGGGTTTCTTATGTAAAGGTAATAAAAGGCGATTACCTGTCCGAAAAAGAAATAAGGCTTTTGCTTTACAATAGCTTTCTCAAATCCTCAATGTCCGGCAAAGCGTTACGAAGCCGTTCCGGCATGTCTTTAGATGCATGGTAAGTAGCAACCCCCATCGGCTTGTTATAATCACGAACGGCAAACTCTACAAAGGTTTGATTCATTTCCCTGCAAAGGATTATTCCGATAGAAGGGTTTTCATGCGGCTTCCGGATATATGTGTCTAAAGCAGATAGATAAGTATTCAGTTGTCCCAAATAAGATGTGCGGAATTTTCCGGATTTCAGTTCGACTGCGACCAAGGAATTAAGCTCCCGATTGAAAAAGAGCAAATCAATTAAACATTTCTTCTCCTGCAACCTCCATACGATACT
>ENA-OQCK01000155-OQCK01000155.1-human-gut-metagenome-genome-assembly--contig:-NODE-155-length-40749-cov-3.729038_pt1 | contig 40749 bp, 58 predicted proteins | sample MGYA00242498_ERZ504578 | MGnify/ENA primary metagenome ERZ504578 (study PRJEB26092, sample SAMD00036229) | human gut metagenome | host: Homo sapiens | study: EMG produced TPA metagenomics assembly of...
CAGCTCCCTCGAAACCAATATAATATTCATTCCAACCCGTCTGCACATAAGGATAATATGTATGCCACTGACCAGGAAACAGCACCATCAGTCGTCCTTTGCACACTTGCTTCTCTGGCGTGGTCTCCGAGAGCCCCCCCTCCCTTTAGTAATATAGACCACTGGTACTCGCGCAGAATCCGTCCTTTCTGCGCATTGAAAAAATAACCGGTAGGATGATCCTTCAACGGATAAGGAGAATTAGGCTGGATAGACTGAAAGCCCACAGTATTTACCCAAAGACCATATTTCTGGTCCATGTCATTTACAATAAGGTACTTAAACTCTACTCCTAAATCATTATAATTTTTAGTCATAACACGTGCCTTCCATAATAGCTCCGGAACAAAAATAGAGATTATTTATGAAAAATCCCTCCGCAGCGAATATTATTCATCACGGACGGGAATAGACATGTAACCTAAAATAGCGCTTGCCTTAAAAAGCTTTATGATACAGAGCTTCTATATCTTCCACAGATGTAGGTCTCGGATTGCCACCGGTGCAGACATCATTAAAAGCATCGATAGCCAATTGATGCAAATCCTCTTCCCTAACATTGATTTCACGCAACCGCTGTGGAATGCCAATACTTAAAGACAATTTCCGGACAGCAGCAATAGCAGCACATATACCTTCTTCCACGCTCATACCTTCCGTATTGACTCCCATCGCCTTCGCAATATGGACATATTTAGGAGCAGCCGGGGACGCTGCATTATACTCCATTACGTAAGGAAGAAGCAATGCGTTGGCCACCCCATGCGGAGTGTCATAATGGGCACCCAAAGGATGGGCCATGGAATGAACGATGCCCAGACCGACATTGCTGAACCCCATACCGGCAATGTATTGCGCTTGAGACATGGCCTCGCGGGCAACCGGATCGCTGCCATTGTCTACGGCAGCTTTCAAATGGACAGCAATCATTTCAATGGCTTTCAGTTCGAACATATCCGACATAGCCCATGCACCCGGCGTTATATAGCTTTCTATGGCATGAGTCAGTGCATCCATACCGGTTGCAGCAGTCAATCCTTTCGGCATGGAATACATCAGCTCCGGGTCAACAATAGCTACTGCCGGAATATCATTAGGGTCTACACAAACCATCTTTTTTTTTGACCTCTTCGTCAATGATAACATAATTGATGGTCACCTCAGCAGCAGTTCCCGCCGTAGTAGGTAAAGCAAAAGTAGGGACAGCCTTTTGACGAGTATCCGCCACACCTTCCAGAGACTTCACATCTGCAAAATCCGGATTATTCACAACAATACCAATACCTTTTGCCGTATCAATGGAAGAGCCGCCACCCAAAGCCACGATAAAATCGGCACCGGATGCCTTGAAAGCAGCCACACCATTCTGTACATTGGTAATGGTAGGATTGGCCTTCACATCACTGAAGAGCTCATAAGGTATACTGTTCTTCTCGAAAACTTCAATCACTTTATCAGCCACCTTGAAACGGATCAAATCTCTGTCCGTTACAAAGAAAGCCTTTTTGAAACCTCTGCGGGCAGCCTCCACGCAATCGTTTCGCGACAGCCGGCACCGAAATAAGAGGTCTCATTCAATATCATTCTATACATAATTACACACTATCTGTTAAAACAATTATTTGGGCAAATTAAACGCTACGGACATTTCCTTCATTTGAAGCTGGCTCATACCATCCGGTTCAAAACCCATATTTTTGGCAGCGATATAAATAAGGGCGGATTTATTGAGTACATCCACCTGGTCGAAAGCAGCCATCACATCCACATCCACAGCAAACACACCATGTTTCTCCCACATCACTACATCATAGTCATCCAGTTCGCGGATGGTAGCCTCAGCCAATTCTACCGAACTGGGAAGTTGATAAGGGATGATACCCAAACCGCGGGGACAGAAAGCCTTTGTTTCCGGTATCATACTCCAAAGCAGGTTCGAAGCTACATCTTTTTCCAGAAACTTCTTGTTGTGAGTCATGGCTACCAGCTCAATAGGATGCGTATGCACCGAAGCTTTATAGGGAGAACCTTTCGCTATCAGATTGTTGTGTACACTAAGATGGGAAGGAAGTTCCGATGTAGGCTGTACAGACTGGTCGGCTATAATGACATAGCTGGCACAGTCATCCAAAATGCGGATGACCGAACCGTTCTCCATCGGCCAACGGGCCAAATCGCGCATACGCTTGTTGGTGCCTTTGCAATAAAAATAGCAGTCTTTCAAATAAGGTAAAGTAGCACCGATTGATTTCACCTCACTAATGGCGGGCATAGCCTTGATTTCATCGTCTACAAACTCAGTGATGTTGACCGTAATATTGCCCCCATTACGTTCTGCCAACCTTTCTGCCAGAGATAACCAGCCACCTCAGCCACCTTATTAACTTCCGCAGCCAGCGCCGGACGATTTTCTAGAATTGATTTCATATATGCAGATATATTTTAGTTTTATATTCAAAGATAGGTATTTAAACTTACCCCAGCAACTGTGGCAGGAAAGAAGAAATTATCAAGACTGCCAAGCCTATGACAAGCACTGTAATTGTCTTGGTGTACACCTTTCCATTCCTTCAAAAGGATACCCCAAACATTGGAGAACGTTACGTTCAACGACATCAGGATGCACCACGAGAATGTGAGCAATACCGGAGAGGCAGCAAGGAATCCCTTACCCAAGCTAAGACCAAAGAACTGGCTGTACCACAACACACCGGCCAAAGCACAAAACAAGACATTGTTTACATAAAGGGATTTCTTGCCATAATCGCCCCAACTTTTGTTCCTGGAATTCTGATAGAAACAATAGACGGCATTCGTAATGAAACCACCCAGTGTCACCATCAATGTAGCAGGCAGTGTCTTGAATATATCCGCACTTTCAGCAAAACAGAGTTTCTCTCCAAAACCCAATCCTATACTGAAACACGCACTCATAAATCCGGCAAGAAGGGCTACAATAATACCTTTAGTAAAATTGAAATCCTTTACGGCCTTCTTCTTCTCTTCTTCGCTCAGGCTGGCAGACTTCATGCTACCGGCCAGACCGATAATGCCAATACCTACCAACGTGACCACTACACCAACAATAACCGATGTTGTCAAATCTCCTGCCTTACCAGTAAATACCGGAGTCAATATCGTTCCCAATCCGGCACAAGTACCCAAAGCGATAGACTGCCCAAGAGCTACGCCCAAATAGCGCATAGACAAACCAAACGTCAGTCCCCCCACTCCCCATAAAGCTCCGAAGAACATAGTCCAAAGCGTATCCGCAGGATTGTTTGCATAAATCTCGAACAGCGAATTGCCGGCAGGTACTGCCAGCAACGCGCCCAAGAACGGAAAAACCAGCCAAGCGAAAACACCTTGTACAATCCAATACGACTCCCAGCTCCACTCCTTGATGCGGTTAATGGGTACATAGCAACTGGATTGGCAGAATGCTCCGATGGCAATAATCAATAACCCTAATATTATTTCCATTTCTGTCAGTTACAAGGGTTTCCTATCCTCTTTTAGAGGTTACATTAGCTTCATACTTCTCTATTTCAGCGATGAACTCCTCACCTACCGGAACATTGTTTTTCAGACAGAACATGTCCCAAACAGCGTTCCAAGGCAAAGCCTTAGCCTCTTCGAGCAGAGCAAGGCGCTGGAAACCTTGACCGGTGGCCTCATATTCGCGAAGCTTTGCCAATGGTTCTAGTAACGCACGCAACATGCATTTCTGCGCCGCACGGGTACCGATTACATAAGCACCGATACGGTTGATGGAAGCATCAAAATAATCAAGACCAATGTGTACACGGTCCAGTGCATCGCAACGGACAATTTCTTGGAAAAGTTCAAGAGTGGGGTCATCCATGATAGTTACATGGTCAGAATCCCAACGTACCGGACGGCTTACGTGGAGCATCAGCTCAGGGACAAAGAGCAACATGGAAGACACCTTGTCTGCAGCACTTTCCGTAGGATGGAAGTGCCCGGTATCAATAGTAATAAGTTTCTGATGCTGTACACTATAGCCCATACAGAATTCATTGGAGCCTACTGTATAACTCTCTAAACCTATGCCAAACACCTTCGATTCAAGGCAGTTCTTCATATGCTTGTATTCCGTAGCAAAAATACGGTCGAGAGAATCTTTGAAAAGCACACGATACTTCATACGGTTTACAGTGATATCCTTGCTACCATCATGCACCCAAAGATTCATGATGCAGGGATCTCCCTGGCGGCGCCCCATTTCTTCGGCAATGGCACGACAACGTTTAGTATGTTCGACCCAAAAGTCACGGATACCTTGGTCCGGATGAGCCAGAGAAAGATTACCGCTCTTCGGATGAGAGAAAGAAGTGGAATTAAAATCCAATTTTATACCATTCTCGGCTGCCCATTGCATCCAGCTTTCGAAATGTTTCACCTCTACCTGATCGCGATCTACGAAGGTACCGCCAAAGTCACCGTAAATCTCATGCAAATTCAAACGGTGCTTACCGGGGATATAAGAAGCAGCTTTCAAAATATCGGAACGCAGTTCTTCCATATTACGGGCTTTACCGGGATAGTTTCCTGTTGTCTGGATACCACCGGTCAATGAGCCGGCAGATTCGAATCCCTGAACATCATCGGCCTGCCAACAATGCATGGAGATAGACACTTTCTGAAGTTGCTCCATTACTTTTTCTACATCCAATCCGAGAGCTGCGTAACGCTCTTTAGCAATTTCATACGCTTTGTTTATCAATTCTTCTTTCATGATACGTGATTTGATTATGAGTTATAAGTTATTGGTAATCATTATCCATTATAATTAGTCATCGTCAATTGCTTGAAGTGCAGGTAAGCGGTATTCCAATCCTCCATATCCTGCGGATAGAAGTCTTTAATGGTATGGAACGGTTGATGAGCTGTCTCATGGAAGCAATGTCTCTAGCTGCTCCGGCAGCCAATGCCTGAACCATAACGTTACCGATAGCAGTAGCTTCGGAAGGTCCGGCAATCACGGGAATACCGACAGCATTGGCTGTCCACTGGTTAAGCAGTTCGTTACGGCTACCGCCACCGATAACATGTAAAGCCTCCACCGGACGTGGTGAAAGATTTCGCAGGCTATCCAGCACCTGACGGTATCTCAAAGCAAGACTCTCAAAGATACAGCGTACTATCTGTCCATGTGTCATGGGAATAGGCTGACGATAATCGGAACAATAGGTCTTGATGCTTGCTCCATATTCGCCGGATTGGTAAACAAAGCATCATCGGATTAATTAGACTACGGAATGGTTCACAAGTACCAGCCTCAACGATGAGTTCAGAATAAGGGATTTCCCCCCATTCGGTACGGCAACGTTCAAGCAGCCACATACCACAAATATTTTTTAACAAACGAATGGTTCCTTCCACACCGCCTTCATTCGTAAAATTCAAGGATTCTGTTTCAGCAGTAATGACTGGAGCATCCGTCTCCACTCCCATCAGAGACCAAGTACCACTACTTAGATAAGCAAAATTACGGTCCATGGCAGGTACGGCAGCAACAGCAGAAGCCGTATCATGCCCGGCAACAGCTATCACGGGGACAGCGCCAAGTCCGGTTATTCGTTGTACTTCCTCCGTCAAGCCCCCTATTTTTTCACCAGGATAGACAAAACGCCCGAAATGAGCTTGTGTCAGTCCAATCTCCTGCAGCAAGGCATCCTCCAGCCTGCAGGTATTGGCATTTACCAACTGTGCCGTACTGGCAATAGTATACTCCGTTACCATCTGACCGGTCAACATATAGCTCAAAGCATCAGGCATAAACAGCAATTTATCTGCAGCTGCCAATGCACTGTCATGATTACGGCGTAATGTATCAAGTTGGAACAAGGAGTTGAAATTCATCACCTGAATCCCCGTCCATCCATACACATGGCTACGAGGTATACGTGTGAAGAACGCTTCCGGAGCACCCACCGTATGAGGGTCACGATAGGAATACGGCTGGCGAAGAAATCCCCCATCCTTACCTACACAGACAAAATCTACTCCCCAAGTGTCGATACCGATGGAAGTTATTTCTACACCTTTACGGGCGGCAATCCTTAGCCCTTCAATAATATGACGGTAAAGTTCATAAATATCCCAGTAAAAATGTCTGCCAGCTTCAATCAGATGATTTGGGAAACGGTTTACTTCTTCCATTTCCAAACCATTCGAAGTAAAAGTTCCCAGAATTGTGCGACCACTGGTAGCCCCCAAGTCGACCGCAAAAAAGCATTGTTTCATGGTAATTAGTTTTAGTTGCTATTCAACGATACAAAAATAGGAGATTATCCCCCTACTTTTTGTACAGTTTTTGATTGAAAGGGTGTCAGATTTGACAATTGCATATCTATTCTATATTATATCAACATTTACCAAAGACATACGGAAACAATCTCCAATAACGTAAAAGAACAAACAAGACTCCAACAAAGAGAACAAAAACAACATATACAGTACACCCGATGTATAAAAAGAATAAAAAAGCTCTCCTTTTTGCATATTCTTTCCGAAATAATCCCTAATTTTGCACTACTCTTAGAATAATTATACAGAAAATGAAGAAAAAAGCCAATCGGTTAGACGCCATCAAGATGATTATCTCAAGCAAAGACGTCAGTTCTCAGGAAGAACTGTTGCAAGCTTTGAGCAAGGAAGGCTTTGAACTGACACAAGCCACCTTGTCACGCGACTTGAAACAGCTGAAAGTAGCGAAAGCAGCGAACATGAACGGTAAATACGTATATGTGCTGCCCAACAACATCATGTATAAACGTTCGAACGACCAGAGTGCAAGTGAAATGCTGATGACAAGCGGATTCGTTTCACTTCAATTTTCGGGCAATATTGCCGTCATCCGTACCCGGCCCGGATATGCCAGCAGCATGGCTACGACATCGACAACCGAGAGTGTCCCGCCATTCTGGGTACCATTGCCGGAGATGACACCATCATGCTGGTGGTGCACGAAGCAGCGTCACATGAGAGGTACGCAGCTTCCTATCGCAAATCATCCCGAACATTAAATGATAGATAACAACAAAAAACAAGAAATTAAATAAGAAATGGATTCGAAACAAATTGATGTGATGGTGCTGACGCCTCACATGAAGTTTACGTAGACAAGATTTTGGATACCATCCGGGAAGCTGCCAAGGTACGCGGAACGGGCATCGCAGAACGCACACACGAATACGTAGCTACTAAAATGAAAGAAGGAAAGGCCATCATAGCCTTGTGTGGAGATGATTTTGCCGGTTTCACCTACATAGAGAGCTGGGGTAACAAGCAATATGTAGCAACCTCCGGTTTGATAGTACACCCCAAATATCGGGGACTGGGGCTGGCAAAACGTATCAAGACCGCTTCTTTCCGCCTGGCACGCCTACGCTGGCCTAATGCTAAAGTTTTCAGTCTCACCAGCGGAGCTGCCGTCATGAAAATGAATACCGAGCTGGGATATGTGCCCGTCACCTTCAACGAACTGACCGATGACGAATCGTTCTGGAAAGGTTGCGAAGGCTGTATAAACCATGATATATTGGTAGCTAAGAACCGTAAATTCTGCATTTGCACAGCAATGCTTTACGACCCGAAGCTGCACGAAGAGGATAAAATATAAAAATACTAAGGATATGGAAAAGAAGAAGAAGTAGTAGTCGCATTCAGCGAGGTTTGGATACCTCGTTTACGGTGATGTATCTTACCAAAGAAAAAGGGTACGAAGTATATGCAGCTTGTGCCAATACGGGCGGTTTCAGTGCTGAACAGTTGAAGACAAACGAAGAAAATGCCTACAAGCTGGGCGCCAAAGAATACGTCACCCTCGACGTGACGCAGGAATACTATGAGAAAAGCTTGAAATACATGGTATTCGGCAATGTTTTGCGTAACGGCACCTATCCTATCTCTGTAAGTTCCGAACGTATCTTCCAAGCATTGGCCATTGCACGCTATGCCAACGAAATCGGCGCGGATGCCATCGCCCACGGTTCTACAGGTGCGGGTAACGACCAGATTCGTTTCGACATGACTTTCCTCGTCATGGTCCGGGCGTGGAAATCATCACGCTGACACGCGACATGGCACTGAGCCGTCAGGAAGAGATTGATTATCTGAACAAACACGGCTTTGCCGCCGACTTCACCAAACTAAAATATTCCTATAACGTAGGTTTGTGGGGCACTTCCATTTGTGGTGGCGAGATTCTGGATTCCGCGCAAGGGTTGCCCGAAAGCGCTATCTGAAACACTGCACCAAAGAGGGCAGCGAGCAGTTGCGCCTCACTTTTGAAAAAGGTGAGCTGAAAGCCGTGAACGACGAGACATTCGACGACCCCATCAAAGCCATCCAGAAGGTAGAAGAGATTGGTGCGGCATACGGTATCGGACGCGACATGCACGTAGGCGACACGATTATCGGTATCAAAGGCCGCGTAGGTTTCGAAGCTGCCGCACCTATGCTGATTATCGGAGCACACAAGTTCCTCGAGAAGTACACTTTGAGCAAATGGCAGCAATACTGGAAGGACCAGGTAGCCAACTGGTATGGCATGTTCCTGCACGAAAGCCAATATCTGGAACCAGTAATGCGCGACATCGAAGCCATGCTGGAATCCTCGCAACGCAACGTAAACGGTACGGCTATCCTCGAACTTCACCCGCTCTGCTTTTCTACCGTAGGTGTAGAAAGCAAAGATGACCTTGTGAAAAACAAGTTTGGCGAATACGGTGAGATGCAGAAAGGATGGACGGCAGAAGATGCCAAGGGCTTCATCAAAGTAACCTCCACAGCACTGCGTGCTTATTATTCAAATCATAAAGACGAGAAAATCTAAATGACCGGCAGGAAGCAAAAACTGACACGTCCCCGGACTGGAAGGATGCTTTCAGGCGTATGTGCAGGACTGGCAAACTTTTTCGGACTCGATGTCTCATTGGTGCGTATCGTTTATACGTTCGCCACGATCTTTACTGCATTTGCAGGCATACCCATATACATTATAATGCTAATTGTTATACCACAAGAACCAAATAGATATTATCGAAATGATTAAAGTAGGAATCATCGGCGGAGCCGGATACACGGCAGGCGACTGATACGTTTGCTGCTCAACCATCCGGAAGCGGAAATCGTTTTCATAAACAGCTCAAGCAACGCCGGCAACAAAATTACCGACGTACACGAAGGACTGTACGGCGAAACAGACTTGGTATTTACCGACCAGCTCCCGCTGGAAGAAATCGACGTACTCTTTTTCTGTACGGCACATGGTGACACGAAGAAGTTCCTCGAAAGCCACAACGTGCCCGAGGAACTGAGAATCATCGACCTCTCCATGGACTACCGCATAGCCTCTCCCGAACACGACTTCATCTACGGCCTGCCGGAGCTGAACCGCCGTGCCACCTGCAAAGCGAAGCACGTAGCCAATCCGGCTGCTTTGCCACCTGCATACAGCTGGGCCTGCTGCCGCTCGCCAAACATCTGATGCTGAACGATGATATCATGGTGAACGCCATTACCGGAAGTACCGGCGCGGTGTGAAACCGGGCGCCACGAGCCACTTCAGCTGGCGCAACAACAACATGAGCGTCTACAAAGCTTTCGAGCACCAGCATGTGCCCGAAATCAAGCAATCGCTCAAACAGCTGCAGAACAGCTTTGATGCGGACATTGACTTCATCCCCTACCGCGGCGACTTCCCGCGCGGCATCTTCACCACCATTGTGGTGAAGACCAAAGTGGCCCTGGAAGAAATCGTCCGCATGTATGAAGAATATTACGCCAAAGATTCCTTTACCCACATCGTGGAGAAGAATATCGACCTGAAGCAAGTGGTAAACACCAACAAGTGCCTCATCCATCTGGAGAAGCATGGCGACAAACTGCTTATCATTTCCTGCATTGATAACCTCCTGAAAGGCGCCAGCGGACAAGCTGTCCATAACATGAATTTAATGTTTAACCTGGAAGAGACCGTAGGATTACGGTTGAAACCTTCTGCATTCTAAAAAAAATGAATTTATTCGACGTATACCCTCTCTTTGACATCAACATCGTCAAAGGAAAAGGCTGCCATGTATGGGACGAGAACGGTACCGAATACCTCGACCTCTACGGTGGTCATGCAGTCATCTCAATCGGACATGCACATCCACATTATGTAGAGATGGTGAGTAACCAAGTTGCTACGTTAGGATTCTACTCAAACTCAGTAATTAACAAGCTGCAACAGCAAGTGGCAGAACGCTTGGGAAAAGTCTGTGGCTATGACGACTACTCATTCTTCCTCATCAACAGCGGTGCCGAAGCCAATGAAAACGCCTTGAAACTCGCCTCTTTCTACAATGGCCGTACCCGTGTGATATCCTTCTCAAAAGCATTCCACGGACGTACCTCACTGGCGGTGGAAGTAACGAACAATCCTAAAATCATCGCTCCCATCAACAACTGCGGCACGTCACCTACCTCCCGTTGAACGACATCGAAGCCATGAAGGCCGAATTGTCCAAAGGAGATGTCTGCGCAGTGATTATCGAAGGCATACAAGGTGTAGGCGGCATCCAACTGCGACAGACGAATTCATGCAGGCTCTCCGCCAGACTTGTACGGAACACAACACGGTCTTGATTCTCGATGAAATCCAAAGCGGCTACGGACGCAGCGGCAAGTTCTTCGCCCATCAGTACAACGGCATCAAAGCGACATCATCACCGTGGCAAAAGGCATCGGCAATGGTTTCCCGATGGCAGGCGTACTCATCAGCCAATGTTTACACCAGTATACGGGCAACTTGGAACCACTTTCGGCGGAAACCACCTGGCTTGCAGTGCCGCCCTTGCCGTGCTGGATGTGATAGAGCAGGAAAACCTGATAGAGAATGCAGCCCAAGTCGGCAACTTCCTGATAACGGAACTAAAGAAATTCCCTCAAATCAAGGACGTTCGCGGACGCGGACTCATGATAGGCTGGAATTTGAAGAACCCATCAAGGAACTGCGCCTAAGACTACTGAAAGAGCAGCATGTATTCACCGGTGTAAGCGGTACGAATGTACTTCGCCTGCTGCCGCCTCTGTGCCTCGGCATGGATGAAGCAAAGGAATTCTTGGAACGCTTCAAGAAAGTACTTTAATATTTGACACAAATAATCAGCCAGCAAAAGAAACGACCGAAAAGCAGAATACCTTTCTCTCTCGGTCGTTTTTTGTAGAAAATTTATCTACCTTTGCCAGCAAAACAACTCTTTTAACAACAAAAAGATATGAAAGCAGCAATTATCGGTGCAGGAAATATGGGGGGAGCCATTGCCCGAGGCTGGCAAAAGGAACAATCATCCCTGCCGGTAACATCATTGTCTCCAACCCCACCCAGGCAAGCTGGACAAGCTGAAGGCAGAATTCCCCGCATTGCAAGTGACCAATGACAACCAGGAAGCGGCAGCCGGTGCAGATATGATAATCTTTGCCGTGAAGCCATGGCTGATGGAGCCAGTGATAAAGGAACTGGAACTAAAAGGCACAGAGATTCTTATATCCGTTGCAGCCGGCATTCCTTTTGAAAAGCTGACACACTATGTAGCAGACAAAGAAATGACCATGTTCCGTCTTATTCCCAATACCGCCATCAGCGAGATGGAAAGCATGACACTCATCGCCAGCCGCAATGCCACCAAGGAGCAGGAGCAACTGATGCTGGACATTTTCAACCAGATGGGACTCGCCATGCTCATTCCCGAAGAAAAGATTGCGGCAACCACTGCCATGACTTCCTGCGGCATCGCTACGTGCTTAAGTATATCCAGGCAGCCATGCAGGCCGGCGTTGAAATGGGTATCTATCCCAAAGACGGCATGCGCATGGTGGCACAATCCGTGAAAGGGGCAGCCGAGCTGATTCTGAACAACGACACGCACCCCAGTGTTGAGATTGACAAGGTGTGTACCCCCGGAGGAATTACCATCAAGGGAATCAACGAGCTGGAACATGAAGGATTCACCTCCACTGTGATTAAAGCCATCAAAGCGAGTAAATGATATTTAATGTGCTAATGTAACGATGTCCCGATATGCCTATGAGCTACGGTATAATTAAACATTGTGCAGCCTATTGGCACATTGCCACACTTTAATAACAACCCATTAAAAAAATATAATTATGGACGAACAAATCAGACAAATAGCCGAACGCCTGCGCGGACTGCGTGACGTATTGGAACTGACTGCCGACGATATCGCCCGCGACTGCGACATCTCTGCAGAAGAGTACCGCCTGGCCGAAACCGGAGAATTCGACATCTCGGTCAGCATGCTGCAGAAGATAGCACGGCACTACGGCATATCACTGGACGCACTGATGTTTGGGCAAGAGCCCAAATGAGCTCCTACTTCCTGACACGTGCCGGAAAAGGAACCAGTATAGAACGTACCAAGGCATATAAATACCAATCACTGGCAGCCGGTTTCATCAACCGCACGGCAGACCCGTTCATCGTGACCGTAGAACCGAAACCGGACAGCGAGCCGATACATTACAACAGCCATACCGGTCAGGAGTTCAACCTCGTACTGGAAGGCCGTATGATGGTCAGCATCGACGGCAAAGACTTAATCTTAAACGAAGGAGACAGTCTATACTTCAACTCCAAACTGCCGCACGGCATGAAGGCGCTTGACGGAAAGACTGTAAAATTCCTGGCAGTAATCATGTAATAAAGTTATGGTAGAAAGATTTTTATCTCAAACATCCTTCACCTCACAGGAGGACTTCATCAAGAACTTGAAGATAAACGTACCGGAGAATTTCAACTTCGGCTACGACGTAGTGGATGCCTGGGCAGCCGAGCAGCCCGACAAACCCGCACTGTTGTGGACCAATGACCAGGCGAATGCCGGCAGTTACCTTTGCCGACATGAAACGGTACACAGACATGACGGCTTCCTATTTCCAAAGCCTCGGCATCGGGCACGGAGACATGGTGATGCTGATACTGAAACGCCGTTATGAATTCTGGTTCAGCATTGTGGCACTGCACAAACTCGGTGCAGTGGTGATTCCCGCCACCCACCTGCTGACGAAGAAAGACATCGTATACCGCTGCAACGCCGCAGACATTAAAATGATAGTCTGTGCCGGCGAAAGCGTCATCACCGACCATATCACGGCAGCTATGCCAGAGTCTCCTTCTGTGAAACGCCTCGTAAGCGTCGGGCCGGAAGCTCCCGAAGGATTCGAAGACTTCCACAAAGGTATCGAGGCCGCCGCTCCTTTCGTGAAACCTGAACATCCGAACACGAACGATGACATCTCCCTGATGTACTTCACCAGCGGTACTACCGGAGAGCCTAAAATGGTGGCCCACGACTTCACCTATCCGTTGGGACATATCGTCACCGGCAGCTTCTGGCACAATCTGAAAGAGAGCAGCCTACACCTCACCATTGCCGACACCGGTTGGGGAAAAGCCGTGTGGGGCAAGCTCTACGGACAATGGATTGCCGGTGCCAACGTATTTGTATACGACCACGAGAAGTTCACTCCCGCAGCCATACTGGAGAAGATACAGGATTATCACGTCACGTCGCTTTGTGCACCGCCCACCATCTTCCGGTTCCTCATTCACGAAGACCTTACGAAGTACGACCTATCCAGCCTGGAATACTGCACCATCGCCGGAGAAGCCTTGAACCCCGCTGTATTCGAGACCTTCAAGAAACTGACGGGCATCAAGTTGATGGAGGGTTTCGGACAGACCGAAACGACCCTCACCGTCGCCACCATGCCCTGGATGGAACCGAAACCCGGCAGCATGGGATTGCCCAATCCGCAATACGACGTAGACCTGATAGACAACGACGGCCGTTCTGTGGAAGCCGGTGAGCAGGGACAGATTGTAATCCGTACCGACAAAGGCAAACCGCTGGGATTGTTCAAGGAATACTACCGCGATGCCAACCGTACCCACGAGGCATGGAACAACGGCATTTACTACACGGGAGACGTAGCCTGGAAGGACGAAGACGGCTACCTCTGGTTCGTGGGCCGCGCCGACGACGTTATCAAAAGTAGCGGTTATCGCATCGGCCCGTTCGAAGTGGAAAGTGCATTGATGACCCACCCAGCCGTAGTGGAATGTGCCATTACCGGTGTGCCCGATGAAATCCGCGGCCAAGTGGTAAAAGCTACGATTGTGTTGGCAAAAGAGTACAAGGCACGCGCCGAAGAAGAGCTTGTCAAGGAGTTGCAGAACCATGTGAAGAAAGTGACGGCTCCCTACAAATACCCGCGTGTCATCGAATTTGTTGATGAGCTCCCCAAAACCATCAGCGGGAAAATCCGCCGTGTGGAAATCCGGGAGAACGACCGGAAATAACACTCGCCACCCAGCATCTGAATCATAAGACAACATCCGGGTGAATGAATAAGGAGGGGATAAAACCGAAGTCGGCCATTCTATTGACGATTTCCGTTTTACCCCCTCTTTTTACAAATAGTTGTCTCATTGTGAATACCAAAAGGAGAAAAGAACTATATTTGCACGAAATTAAACTTCACTTGGAACATTTATAAACAAGAAAGACCGACACGGCATATGAAAAATAGAACGCAGATATGGAAAATACTGGCTTTCTTAGGAGCGGTACTTTTCTTGTCTGATACAATATACGCCCAACAATGGACATCCGATAGTCATTCGGAATACAAGCGGGATACACTCCCTTTCTCACAGCGCTTCATCCACAGATTAGGCGTAGAAGGGCGTGCTGGCTATATTTTTCAGACCAGCCCTTTTCTGGAGTACTCCAACCACCAATACAAGGCCATGAAAAATGCCTATGCCGGCCATCTGAAATACTCCTTCCAGCTCCGTCCCCACACCGTTGCCGACCAGGCTTATATAGGAGCCTATCAAGGGATTGGAGTCGGCTATTTCAACTTCGGCAATCCGGAAGAGCTGGGCAACCCGCTGGCGGTCTATCTGTTTCAAGGGGGACGCATCGCCCAATTCAGCCCCCGCATATCCTTGAACTATGAATGGAACTTCGGCGCATCGTTCGGCTGGAAACCCTACGATGAATATGACAACCCGGAGAACCAGATTATCGGCTCGAAAGTGAATGCCTATCTCAATGTGAACCTCTACTTAAAGTGGGCACTCTCCCCCAAGTTCGACTTGATGATAGGAGCTACCGGAAGCCACTTTTCCAACGGAAACACCCAATATCCCAACTCCGGTCTGAACACGGTGGACTGCAAAGTGGGACTGGTATATAACTTTAACCGCAGAGCGGATGAACTCGTCCAATCATGCAACGCCCTATCGTTCCTCCATTCCCCCGCCACGTCAGCTACGACTTGACTTTGTTCGGCTCCTGGCGAAAGAAAGCAGTGGCCCATGAGGCAGTAGTGGCCAGGTACCCGCACCCGGCACTTACAACGTGTTCGGTTTCAGCTTTGCACCCATGTACAACTTCGGCTATAAATTCCGTGCCGGTGTGGCGCTGGACGGCGTATACGACCACAGTGCGAACATGAAAGAATCGTACGAAGAAGAGAACGGCTTCTATACTCCGCCCGCCAAGAAGCAGATGGCATTGGCTTATCTGCCCGCGGAGAATTTGTCATGCCTTACTTCACGGTAGGTATCGGTCTGGGAGCCAATGTTCTGCACGGCGGCGGTGACATGAAGTCTTTCTATCAGATTCTTGCCCTGAAAATAGACGTAACACGCAATTCGTATCTCCATATAGGATATAACCTCCGGGAATTTCATGAGCCAATTATCTGATGTTGGGTATCGGCTATCGGTTCAATAACAAACGCCCCAAGCTGTTCTGAACAATAAAGAGGAGGCTATTTATATAGATTCTTTTATTTCATCTGCAAGCACATATTACCAAGTGCCACGCGCATATCATCTACTATAGTATTATAGTTAGTTTGTTAGTTCACAGAGATGAACACTTTGTTCAAGTATAGAGAAACAGTTTGTTCCAATAAGGAAAAACAGTCTGTTTTCATATGATGAAACGAAATGTTCTGTTAAGGGAAACAAAGTGTTCGCCATAACGAAACAACTTGTTCTATTAAGGGAAACACTTTGTTCGCTATAGGGAAACGGTCTTTCATATCAAGAGCTTATAAAGAAAAAGCTCTGCAAATCAATGATTCACAGAGCTTAATCGAGTACTCGAAGCGGGACTTGAACCCGCACAGCCGCAATGGCCAAAGGATTTTAAGTCCTTCGTGTCTACCATTCCACCATTCGAGCATCCTAAAAAGGGAAAAGAGAGCGGAAAACGAGACTCGAACTCGCGACCCTAACCTTGGCAAGGTTATGCTCTACCAACTGAGCTATTTCCGCATTTGGAGAACGGGTGCAAAGATAAACAGTTTTCCCGTTTCTGCCAAATTTTTTTTTATAAAAGTACAGTACTCGCAGCGGGACTTGAACCCGCAGAACCTTTTACCTGCCAGCAACTCTTTCTCTGCAGCTTGCATGGTCTCAAAATTGAAACCATCTACCACTTTCTGCATCAGAGCAGAGACTTCATCGTTGCAAAGGTTTCCGATACTGCTTCATGGGTATGGTGTACCTCTTTGCTGTGCGAGAAGTTTCCGGCTTCAATATCCAGTCCCACCTTCTTGTAGGCATCGCGGAAAGGCATCCCTTCACGTGCCAAGCGGTTGACTTCCTCCACACTGAAAATAAGCAGATACTTGTCATCATCAAGAATATGTTCGTTCACCTTGATTTCGTTCATAATGTAAGTCGTCATCTGCAGACAGTCTTTCAGTTCCTGAAAAGCAGGCAGGAAGACCTCTTTGATAATCTGCAAGTCACGGAAATAGCCGGAAGGAAGATTGTTGGCTATCATCATAATCTGCTGGGGAAGGGATTGCAGTTTGTTGCACTTGGCACGCGTCAGTTCAAAGACGTCCGGGTTCTTCTTGTGAGGCATGATGCTGGAGCCGGTAGTGCAATCGTCCGGCAGCTTCACAAAACCGAAGTTCTGACTGTTGAACATACATGCGTCAAAAGCCAATTTCGATATGGTTCCGGCCACACTGGCAAGGGCGAAAGCTACATTACGCTCCATCTTGCCACGCCCCATCTGGGCATACACTACGTTGTAGTTGAGGGAATCAAATCCCAAAAGACGGGTAGTCATCGTACGGTTCAGCGGGAACGAGGAACCGTATCCCGCAGCAGAACCCAAAGGATTGCGGTTGCACATCTTGAAAGCTGCCTGAAGGAACATCATATCGTCCACCAGGCTCTCGGCGTATGCCCCAAACCAAAGTCCGAAAGAAGACGGCATGGCTATCTGCAAGTGTGTATAACCCGGCATCAGTACATCCTTGTAGCGTTCGCTCTGCATAACCAGCACATGGAACAATTGTTCCACAGCCTCCGCCACTTCCTTTATCTCTGCACGGGTAAAGAGCTTCAAATCGAGCAACACCTGGTCGTTGCGCGAACGTCCGCTGTGTATTTTCTTACCTATATCACCCAAGTTGCGCGTCAGCATAAGTTCCACTTGTGAGTGAACGTCTTCCACTCCCTCTTCTATCACAAATTCTCCACGCTCGGCCATCGCATAGATTTTCTTCAATTCGGCCAGCAATTGCCGCAGTTCTTCCTTCGTCAACAAGCCAATGCTTTCGAGCATCGTGATGTGCGCCATGGAACCCAGCACATCGTGCTTTGCCAAATAAAGGTCCATTTCACGGTCACGGCCTACCGTGAAGCGTTCGATATCCTTATTTACCTGAACGGATTTTTCCCAAAGTTTCTGAGCCACGTTGTTTCTAATGATTAATGGTTAGTGATTAATATTGTATCATCGCCAACATATCTGCCATCTTCTCCAATCCTTCCTGCAAGGGTTTCTGCACCATGGTCTTCATAAACGGATTTATATCCATGCCGATGGTCAGTTTCATTTTACATTCGGTTTCGGTGACGGGTACAATCTGTATCCACAGATTGAAGGGCAGCGGTGAAGTGGTTGTTGCAAACTTGATACACTTGCAAGGCTCCTTCTCCACAATCTGCAACGTAATCTTTCCCACGGGGGCCACCTCTATCGTCATGCTCTCCGCGTCAAAACTCAAGTTCTTCACTTTGTCTTCAGGCAGACGGTCTTTCACCTTCTCCAGATTACTCAGGTCGAAAGTTTTTCATAAACAGCTTCTTGTGAAGCCGGTACAACTTTCACTCCACTCTCAAATTTCGTCATAATCAATCGTATTCAAAAAGAAAAAAGAACTATCCGGACAGAATCTATCCGAATGGCTCTTTTTATCCATATTAACATTTTTACAAATAAGTTCTTATTTTCCAGATTCCCAATGTGCAGGTCTTTACGCCATTCATTCAGAGTCTCCACATCTTCTTCCTCGATATAGCCCGTACGCAGTGCCACTTCCATCACAGCCTCGTAATTGGTCAGCGTCACCAAAGGCACTTTGGCATCCTTGAAAGCCTTTTCGGCAACCGGGAAACCATAAGTATAGGCAGCCACCATACCGATGACCTCACATCCGTCACGGCGGATAGCTTCTACAGCCTTTAAGCTACTTCCACCCGTAGAAATCAAATCTTCCACGACTACCACCTTCATACCGGGACGAAGTTCACCTTCAATCAAATTCTCCAGTCCATGGTCTTTCGGAGTGGAGCGTACATATACAAACGGCAAGTTCAATGCATCGGCCACCAAGGCACCTTGCGGATAGCTCCCGTTGCCACACCGGCAATGGCATCCACTTGTCCGAAACGTTCCAAAATCAGACGCGTAATTTCAATCTTTACGAAATTACGGAGAGAAGGATAAGAAAGGGTTTTGCGGTTATCACAATAAAACGGAGACTTCCATCCGGATGCCCAAGTGAACGGGTTAGCCGGTTGTAGTTTAATCGCTTTTATCTTCAGCAACTTCTCTGCAAACAATCTTTCTAAAGTTTTCATAGCAAAACTAATCTATATATGATAAATATGGCACAAAAATACGGAAACAGAATGAGAATAAAAAAGAGAAAGCCGATAATTTTCATTCGGAGTAGTCATTTTCCTCAGAAACCTCTATGCAACGACATATATCCTTCATTTCGAACCCCCTGCTCAAGGCAAAACGCACCAGTTTGCCATTCAACTCATACTCACTTTCGGCACGGACGCTTTTACGCTTTGCCGCCAGCAGTTTCTGCAAGACGGCGTGGTATTCCTCCTCATCAATCTCGTTCAAATAGGGCCAATAGACAGATGAAGATATCTTTTTCAACTGGAGCGCCTGCCCTATCTTCATCTTGCCCCATTTGGCAAAACGGTATTTGTCGTTGATGAAAGCACGGCAGAAGCGTTCTTCATCAATGTACTTCTCTTGTTCCAGACGGTTGATGATACGGTCTATGGCATCATAGGCAATGCCCCAGCGTTGCAGTTTCTCCGCAATCTCCGCCCGGCAATGCTCGGCAGTGGAGCAATATGCCGCCACTCTGTTCAAAGCTTCAGTTTCAGTTATTTCTATCATCGTTCTGCAATTACGTACCGGTCGTTGCCGGAAATATCTTTTCGGATACGGACATTCGTATAGCCTTGCTTGCGAAGCATCGAAGCGACAGCCTCTCCAAATGCCCGGTTGATTTCAAAATAGAGTCGGCCGCCGACCGTCAGCATGCTCCGTCCCAGTTCACCTATACGCCGATAGAAACGGAGCGGGTCGCTGTCTGGAACAAACAAAGCTCCCGAAGGTTCCCAGTTCAAGACATTTGGCTCCATGTCCTTCTTTTCTGTTTCCGTAACATAAGGCGGATTACTGACGATTACATCAAAGTACTCATCCTCAGCCGGTTGATACGTCAGGACATCACGCTGTACAAATTGTACGGAGGTCTGCAAAAGGCGGTTATTGTCGCCGGCTATGGCAAGAGCTTCTCCGGAAATGTCCCAAGCAGTTACTTCCGCTTCCGGCAACTCTTTAGACAAAGTGACGGCAATACACCCACTTCCGGTGCCAATGTCGAGAATACGGGAAGCCGGAGCGACTTCCTCCAGCATCCTCTCCACCAGTTCTTCCGTTTCGGGACGGGGAATAAGCACCCCCGGAGCCACCCGAAAAGTACGTCCCAGGAAACGGGCAGTACCTGCACATACTGTATGGGCTCAAAATTGCACAGACGGAAAAGAATGCTTTCCAATTCCTTTTCATCCTTTGGAGATAAAATCATATCTTTGCCCAGGTAATAGTCAATATGACTCTGACCTAACATTTCACAGCAGACAATACGGGAAAGATTGGCTGCCTCCCGGGGAGGATAGCACTCCTGCAAAGCACTGCGGATATGTGAAACGGTTACATTCATTCGGAGTCCGGTTTTATTCGGGCTGCAAAAGTAATCATTAATTTTGATTATTCAACCAAAAGACAAGCAAGGATATGAATTCAGAAGAAGAGAAATATATGCTGCGATGCATCCAACTGGCACAAAACGGACTTTGCAATACAGCACCCAACCCGATGGTGGGAGCGGTAATAGTATGTGACGGGAAAATCATAGGCGAGGGATACCATGTGCGCTGTGGAGAAGCCCACGCCGAGGTCAACGCCATCCGTTCCGTGAAAGACACGTCCCTGCTGAAACGTTCCACCATCTATGTCAGCCTGGAACCGTGTTCGCACTATGGCAAAACTCCTCCTTGTGCAGACCTCATCATCGAGAAGCAGATTCCACGCATCGTCATCGGGTGCCGGGACCTTTTTCTAAGGTTGCGGGCCGGGGCATACAGAAACTGAAGGATGCCGGACGTGAAGTTATTGTCGGAGTGCTGGAAACAGAATGTCGCAGCTCATCCGCAGGTTCATCACTTTCCATACTTTGCGACGCCCCTACATCACCCTAAAATGGGCGGAATCTTCTGACAGATATATCGATTACTCCCGCACGGACGGTAAACCGGTTATCCTCTCCAGCCCGCTGACTTCGATGCTGGTACACAAGAAACGGGCAGAGCACAGTGCCATATTAGTAGGTACCCGTACGGCTGAACTGGACAATCCCTGCCTGAATGTCCGCCATTGGTACGGCCGTTCACCGGTACGTATCGTGCTGGACCGGCAACAAAAGCTATCCCCCAGCCTTCACCTATTTGACGGTAGCGTGCCGACCCTCGTTTTTACAGAAGCCCCGCACGCTCCGCTACCGAATGTAGAGTATCTGCCAGTCAGCGACTACCGACGGAATATACTCCCCGAACTCATGGAAACGCTGTATACACGCGGATTACAATCCCTTTTGGTAGAGGGTGGCAGCCAAACGCTCCAATCCTTCATTGATGCCGGATTGTGGGACGAAATCTTTGTGGAAGAAGCTCCGCACCTTCTTCATTCCGGCGTCAAAGCACCCGAAATCAGTGACGGATATCCATTTGCAACAGAGTATTCTTTCGGCAGGAGTTTTCGCCATTATACGGCCTCAAGAAACAGTCAATAGCCTCATTTCAGGGCTTTTTTATCGAGAAAAAGGGGGATATTATCTATAATTTTATATAAAACTTCCCCGTAAAGCTGTTTATAGAAAAAAATGTTCCTATTTTTGCAACTTGTAAATAAACACTAACTTTCAAAATGAGAATAAAGTTTCTATCAGTAATTGTGAGTTTTCTTATTGTGTCATTTGCTCTAAGTTCATGCCTTGACTCTGACGACAATTATGAATTCAGCTCCGATGCTACTATACATGCTTTTGGTATCGATACCATACATGGCAAACATTACAAATTTACAATTGACCAGCTCAATAGGCTCATCTATAACAGAGATTCATTGCCCGTAGGTTCAGATACCATCATTGACCGTATTCTGATTGATACTATGACCGTTACCGGTTGGATAACTTCAGGCTCGCCTACCGACACGGTATTCGTCATGTCGGACTCCGTGGATTTGAGACCCGCCATGAACAACGATGCCGGCATGCTGTTCAAAGCACATGCCGCCGACGGTGTTACAGTCCGCGAATATAAATTGAAAGTTAATGTACATCTGCAAGACCCGGACTCACTCGTCTGGACAGACATGCAGAATAGGGGGAATATATTCTCCAATACCATCAATTTAGGCCAGCAAAAAGCGGTTATACTTGGAGACGAGTTGTTTGTCTACACTTCCAACACTACCGCTTACAAGACATCGACTGCGCCCGATAAATACAACTGGAGTAAAGTCAATGTCAGCAACCTCCCCTCAGACGTAAAGCTGACATCTGCCGTAGAGTATAACAATGCACTCTACATGGTTACAAAAAGCAAAAGAGTATTCAGCTCTACCAACGGCGGCGCCTGGACAGAAGTCACTACATTGGGAGACAATGTCATAGTCCTCATTAATGGTTTCTCCGACCGGCTCTCGGGTATTGTGGAAATCAACGGAAAGCAATATTTCAACATCTGTAAAGACGGAAAGAATTGGGAAGCGGAAAACACGGCTGACAACCTTACCCTTGAGGAAGTCCCGGCAGGATTCCCTACCGAAAACATATCCACCACCCAGACCAACACCGGCAATGGTGTAGAGAAGGTGGTTCTGGCAGGAATGCCGCTGGCCAACGAACAAGAGACAATACCTGGTTCTCATTGGACGGCAAAGGCTGGGCAAGCTGGCTAACACGGTGTACGACACATCTTGTCCCGGCATGGTCAACCCTGCATTATGTACTATGGCGACATGTTCTATTGCTTTGGAGGAGAACTTGACGCATCTACAACTCCATCACAGGCATTGCGTGGAGCAAGACAGAAACCAAGTTCCTGCTACCCCAGGAATTCAAAGGGAAAGGCGCGTACTCCATTATAGTGGAACCGACGAAAGACAAAACTGTGGCCCCGGCAGACAAACGGGACTTCATTTGGGTGATATTCGGCGGCAACGGCACCAAGAATGAGGTATGGCGCGGACGTCTTAACAGATTGGGCTTCGAAATACAATAATAATGATGTCATATAAGGAAGAAATCGATCTAAACCGGATACCCCAGCACGTGGCGATTATCATGGACGGTAACGGACGGTGGGCCAAGCAGCGTGGACACGAACGCAGCTATGGACATCAGGCCGGCGCAGAGACTGTGCACGTCATTGCAGAGGAAGCCGCTAAATTAGGAGTCAGATACCTTACTTTATATACGTTCTCTACCGAGAACTGGAATCGTCCGTCGGAGAGGTAGCCGCCTTGATGGGATTGCTCTTCGACTCCATAGAGGAAGAGACGTTCATGAAGAACAATATCAGTTTCCGGGTAATAGGAGATATTGAAAAACTGCCTGCCAACGTACAGCAACGGCTCAACACTTGCGTGGCACACACCTCCCACAACACGGGAATGTGCCTGGTACTGGCATTGAGCTACTCTTCCCGCTGGGAAATAACGGAAGCTGCCCGGCAAATAGCCGACCTGGTACAGAAAGGTGAGCTGAAACCCGAACAAATCGACAGTGAGCTCATATCCCGTCATCTGACAACCCACTTCATGCCCGACCCCGACCTGCTGATACGTACCGGAGGAGAGCTCCGCCTTAGTAACTACATGCTCTGGCAATGCGCCTATTCGGAACTTTATTTCTGTGATACCTATTGGCCCGACTTCCGTGAAGAAGAATTACGCAAAGCCATATGTGACTATCAGAAACGCGAACGCAGGTTCGGCAAGACCAGCGAGCAAATCAATTAATCACCGGACACACAAATAGTAAATAGTAAATTGTAAAATAGTAAATAAAAAGATGCACTATCGTATTTTCTCCATACTCGTAACGTTTGTCTGCCTTTTCGGCTGCGCACTGACAACAGCAGCACAGGACGTAAACAACACCGATGAAACCGAAAAGCCGGTTATACTCTATTCGGGAACACCCAAGAAGTATGAAATAGCCGACATTAAGGTCGAAGGAGCCCAGAACTATGAGGATTATGTAATTGTCGGATTGTCCGGACTATCCAAAGGGCAGACTATCACCGTGCCGGGTGACGAGATTACACAAGCTTGTAAGCGCTACTGGCGCCACGGTCTGTTCTCTGACGTGGAAATTACAGCAGACAAGATTGAAGGCGACCAAATTTGGCTGACCATTCATCTGACCATGCGTCCGCGTGTTTCCGACATACGCTACAACGGTGTGAAGAAGTCAGAGCGTGAAGACCTGGAAAGCAGAATCGGCATGATAAAGGGCGGTCAGATTACACCTAATCTAGTGGACCGCGCCAAGACCTTGATAAAGCGCTATTTTGACGACAAGGGCTTCAAGAATGCAGATGTAATCATCACCCAACGTGATGATCCGGAAAAGAAGAATGAAGTGATTGTCAACATCGACATCGACAAGAAGGAGAAAGTGAAAGTACATCAAATCACCATTGTAGCAACGAGGCCCTCACGACCAAGAAGCTGAAGCGTGTGATGAAGAAAACAAACGAAAAGGGCAAGCTGCTCAATCTGTTCCGCACCAAGAAATTCATTGAGGACAACTACGAAGCGGACAAACAGCTGATTATCGACAAATACAACGAACTGGGTTATCGTGACGCCATCATCGTGACAGACAGTATCAAGCCCTACGATGACCGCACGGTAGACATCTTCATGCAGATTGAGGAAGGACAGAAATACTATCTCCGCAATGTAACCTGGGTAGGTAACACACTGTATCCTTCCGAACAACTGAACTTCCTCCTCCAGATGAAGAAGGGTGATGTCTACAACCAAAAGTTACTTGAAGAGCGTACAATGACCGATGACGATGCCATCGGTAACCTTTACTACAACAACGGTTATCTGTTCTACAGCCTCGAACCGGTGGAAGTAAACATCGTGGGCGACTCCATCGACCTGGAAATGCGTATCTACGAAGGTCGCCAGGCTACCATCAATAAAGTCAGCATCAACGGTAACGACCGTTTGTATGAAAACGTAGTACGCCGTGAACTCCGTACCCGTCCGGGCGAACTCTTCAGCGTGAAGACTGATGCGTTCCATGCGTGAAATCCAGCAGATGGGACACTTCGACCCCGAACAAATCCAGCCCGACATCCAGCCGAGACCGGAAGACGGCACGGTAGACATCGGTTATGACCTTGTATCCAAAGCCAACGACCAGGTAGAGTTCTCCGCCGGTTGGGGACAAACGGGTATTATCGGTAAGTTAAGTCTGAAGTTCACCAACTTCTCTCTGTCCAACCTGCTGCATCCGGGTGAGAACTACCGCGGTATCCTCCCGCAAGGCGATGGTCAGACATTGACCATCAGCGGCCAGACCAATGCCAAATACTATCAGTCATACAGCGTTTCATTCTACGACCCGTGGTTTGGCGGTAAACGCCCGAATGCATTCTCCGTATCGGCTTTCTATTCCCGCCAGACCGACATCAGTAGCCGTTATTACAATTCAGCCTACATGAACAGCTATTACAACAGCTATTATAGCGGTATGTATGGCTACGGTATGTACAACTACGGCAATTACAACAACTACGAGAATTATTACGACCCGGACAAATCTATCCAGATGTATGGTCTTGCAGTGATGTTCGGTAAGCGTTTGAAGTGGCCGGATGACTACTTCCAGTTCACAGCCGAGTTGTCTTACCAACGTTATGTTCTGAGTGACTGGCAGTACTTCCCGGTTACCAACGGTAAGTGTAATAACCTCAGCCTCAACCTGACCTTGTCCCGTAGCTCTATCGACAACCCGATTTATCCGCGCCAAGGTTCCGAGTTCTCGTTGTCTGCACAAATCACACCGCCTTTCTCTCTGTTCGACGGTACCGATTACAGCAAGTATAGCACCAGCAGCCAGGAAGACATGAACAAGATGCACAAGTGGATTGAATACCACAAGTGGAAATTCAAATCCAAAGTCTACATCCCGTTGATGGACCCGATTACCGTCAAACGTACTCCGGTGCTGATGGGACGTGTAGAATTCGGTTTGCTGGGACACTACAACAAATACAAAAAGTCTCCGTTCGAAACGTTTGACGTGGGTGGTGACGGTATGACCGGCTACTCCAGCTATGCTACAGAAGTATCGCCCTCCGTGGTTATGAGAACAGCTCATTGACTCCATACGGTTCTGAAGGTTATGCCTATACACGTCTCGGACTGGAATTAAGATATCCTTTGATGCTCGAAACAAGTACCAGTATTTATGCGTTAACGTTTGTGGAAGCCGGTAATGCATGGCATGATGTCAATAAGTTCAACCCGTTCGAATTGAAACGTTCAGCCGGTGTCGGTGTCCGCATCTTCCTCCCGATGATTGGTATGATGGGTATCGACTGGGCTTACGGTTTCGACAAAATAATGGGTTCCTCGCAATATGGCGGCAGCAGTTCCACTTCATCCTGGGACAGGAATTCTAAGCAATGGACAATTGATAATTGACAATTAATGCAGTATCGTTATGAAGAAGAGTTTATTGATCCTTTTTACGCTGTTTGCAGTAAGTATAACAGCCAATGCACAGAAGTTCGCCTTGATTGACATGGAATATATCCTGGAAAATATTCCTGCCTACGAACGTGCCAATGAACAACTGGAGCAAGCTCCAGACAATGGCAGAGTGAAGTCGAAAAGATTTCCGAAGAAGCCAAGACTCTGTCACAAGAACTATCAGTCTCAGATTGCCTCCCTTTCTGAAACACAGAGAGGTAAAAGGAAGAAGAGATTGTCGCTAAAGAGAAATCAGCAGCCGAACTGCGCCGCAAATACTTCGGTCCGGAAGGCGAACTGTATAAAAAAACGTGAAGTCTGATGCAACCCATTCAAGATGAAATATACAATGCTGTAAAGGAAATTGCGACACAGAACGGATATGCGGTAGTTGTAGACCGTGCTTCCGCATCAAGTATCATTTTTGCCTCGCCGAGTATTGACGTCAGCAATGAAGTACTTGCAAAACTGGGATATTCAAATTAATTTCATACATTTGTTTCAGAATATAGACTGCATTCAGGATTAAAAATAAGCTTGCTTATTTTGTATTGCGTTCAGTTTGCGCTATATTTGTCCCCGACGAATAATCATTCAAATAAATAATAAACATTATGCTTAAAAAAATCGCACTACTCGTAGTTATGTTCGCCCTCCCGCTGGGAGCTATGGCGCAAGCTAAATTCGCTCACATGAATTCTCAGGAAGTAATCACTGTTATGCCTGAATTTACCAAAGCTCAAGCTGACCTTGATGCTATGTCTAAGAAATATCAGGATGAAATGCAGCGCACTAACGAAGAATTCCAAAAGAAGTATCAGGAATATCTTGTTCAACAAGATTCTTTGCCCAAAAACATCGCTGAAAGACGCCAGAAAGAATTAAACGATATGGCCCAACGCCAAGAACAATTCCAACAAGAAGCTTATCAAAGTATGCAGAAAGCACAGCAGGATGCTATGGCTCCTATCTATAAGAAACTGGACGAAGCTATCCAAGCTGTCGGCAAAACTGAAGGTGTTGTCTACATTTTCGACTTGGCCCGTACCCCGATACCATTCGTAGGAGCACAGAGCGTTGATGTAACTGCCAAAGTCAAAACGCAATTGGGCATTAAATAATAGAATTATTATGATAAAGCAAGCGCGGATAGTTTTATCCGCGCTTATTTTTATACATTACTGAGAAATTTGAATTATCTTTGCATGGTACATAGCCTTTAGAACGCATGAAACAGACATTACCTTCTGCAGCCGGTCCCATCGGAATATTCGATTCCGGATATGGTGGACTGACTATTCTGAGCAAGATACGGGAAGCCCTTCCCCAATATGACTACATTTACCTGGGCGACAACGCACGTGCACCTTACGGGACCCGCTCATTCGAGATTGTCTATGAGTTCACTTTACAGGCAGTCACCAAACTGTTCGAGATGGGATGCCATCTCGTCATTCTGGCATGTAATACAGCTTCGGCAAAAGCCCTGCGCAACATACAAATGAATGATTTGCCCCGCCTCGACCAATGCGTCGTGTGTTGGGAGTAATCCGCCCAACCGTAGAATGCATAGGGAACATTACCCAAAGCCGCCATGTGGGAGTGCTTGCCACGGCAGGAACCATCAAGTCTGAATCCTATCCGCTGGAAGTGCATAAACTCTTCCCCGACATCAAAGTGAGCGGTGAAGCCTGCCCTCTATGGGTATCCCTCGTAGAAAACAACGAGGCACAAGGTGAGGGTACCGACTACTTCATACGCAAGAACATCGGCAACCTGCTGGCCAAAGACACGCAGATAGACACCGTCATTCTGGGCTGCACACACTTCCCGCTGCTGCTGCCTAAGATACAACAATACATGCCCGACGGCATCACGACCGTCACCCAAGGGGAACTGGTGGCAGACAGTCTGAAAGACTATCTTCACCGTCATCCGGAAATGGACAGAAAATGCACCAAAGGTGGAAGATGCGTCTACCGCACCACAGAATCGGAGGAGAAATTCACAGAATCGGCTTCCACTTTCCTGAATGAATCGATAAGAGTTGAGAGGATTGAACTATAAATCCATCAGCATTAAACATTAAAACAAAAACATTTGTTATATTTGTAAGACAGAAACCTCTAAATTCTTACCATCATGAAAGAAGAAGATAAAAGCAAACTCATTGAGGTGTTCACCGGTTCACCGTGGGAAGCAGAACTTGTAAAGAGCCTGCTGGGAAATAGTGATATTGAAGCTGTAACAAAAGACGGAATGGTAGTAAACGTTGTACTGCCTGCCACTGCGGTAGATGTTTCCGTCCTCGTCAATGAAAAGGACTACGAAGCCGCTATGGAAGTAGTCCGCGAATACGAAAAGAGAGAAAATGGAGATTGATTTCAATAGAATTGCTGTCAAGATAGGCAGCAATGTTTTGACACGTCGTGACGGCACTCTCGACGTCACCCGCATGTCCGCTTTGGTGGACCAGATAGCCGAGCTGCACAAGGCCGGCATAGAAATAATACTTGTTTCTTCCGGAGCCGTTGCTTCGGGACGTAGTGAAGTGCACCCCACCAAGAAGTTGGACAGCGTAGACCAGCGCCAGCTCTTTTCCGCTGTAGGGCAGGCCAAACTCATCAACCGCTACTACGAGCTGTTCCGGGAGCATGGCATCCCCGTGGGACAAGTGCTCACAATGAAAGAGAACTTTTCCACCCGCCGCCATTACCTCAACCAGAAAAACTGTATGACCGTAATGCTGGAGAACGGCGTCATTCCCATTGTCAATGAGAACGACACCATCTCCGTGAGTGAACTGATGTTCACCGACAACGATGAGCTGTCCGGCCTGATAGCCTCCATGATGGATGCCCAGGCACTAATCATTCTCAGCAATATAGACGGCATCTACAACGGTTCACCCGCCGACCCGAATTCTCAGGTCATCCGTGAAATAGAACAAAGCAAAGACCTCTCCTCCTACATACAAACTTCCAAATCCAGCTTCGGACGCGGCGGCATGCTGACAAAACCAACATTGCCCGCAAAGTGCAGATGAGGGCATCACAGTAATCATAGCCAACGGGAAGCGGGACAACATCCTCGTGAAAATAATGAATAATGAAGAATTAAACTATACCCGTTTCATTCCGTCTCCGGAACCGGTATCGAGCATCAAGAAATGGATTGCGCACAGCGAAGGGTTTGCCAAAGGCGAACTGCACATCAATCATTGTGCCACCGAACTGCTCTTCTCGGACAAAGCAGTAAGCATCCTACCGGTAGGCATCACTGACGTTATAGGCGAGTTCGAGAAGGACGACATCGTACGGATTATCGACTTCGGCGGTAAACCCATCGGTGTGGGAAAAGCCAACTGTGACTCCAGCCAGGCACGGGAAACAATGGGAAAACATGGAAAGAAACCCGTAGTGCACTACGACTACCTATATATAGAATAGGGCACAGACGGATACTATCCACGATATTCATACTTGCATATTTATCACTCTATACTCAGTAAGAAAATGAACTTAAACAAAACTTTTGTCGCCGTACAAGATGCCAGCCGTAACATGCTAGCGTTGAGCGACAAAGAAATCAACCAAATATTACTGGCTGTTGCAGACGCTGCCATAAACAAAACAGACTTCATTCTGAGTGAAAACCAGAAGGATTTGGAGCGTATGCCTTCTACCGACCCTAAATACGACCGCCTAAAACTGACAAAAAGCCGTTTGCAGGACATCGCTGCGGACATCCGCAACGTAGCCGCCCTCCCTTCTCCTTTGAGAAAAGTCCTTAAAGAGAACGTATTACCCAACGGATTGAAGATAAAAAGGGTCAGTGTACCTTTCGGTGTCATAGGCATTATCTACGAAGCCCGTCCCAACGTCAGTTCGATGTATTCTCACTCTGCCTTAAAAGCGGCAATGCTGTATTCTGAAAGGCGGAAGCGATGCAGACTATTCCAACCGTGCCATAATCAGCGTGATACACGAGGTACTGGAGCATTTCAACGTAGATACACATATCGTGGAACTGCTTCCTGCCGACAGAGAGGCGACTGCCGAACTACTGCATGCCAACGATTATGTAGATTTGATAATTCCGCGCGGCAGCAGCAGCCTGATAAACTTCGTACGCCAGAATGCCACAGTACCGGTTATAGAGACAGGTGCCGGCGTATGCCATACGTTCTTCGACCGCTATGGCGATATAAGCATAGGTCCATCTATCATTGCCAATGCAAAGACACGCCGGGTCAGTGTATGCAACGCTTTGGATTGCCTGATTATCGAAGCCGACAGCCTGGCTAATTTGCCCGACCTATGCCTGCCGCTGCAATCAAGCAATGTAGAGATATTTGCCGATGAACCCGCCTACCACAGTTTGCATGGCAAATATCCCGCCGAACTGTTGAGACTTGCCACTGAAGACTGCTACGGCAGAGAGTTCCTGGACTACAAGATGGCCATTAAAACCGTGAATTCTTTCCAGGAAGCATTGGCACATATCCGGAAGTACGGTTCCAAACATAGCGAATGCATCATTACGGACGACAAGACACGTGCCGAATGGTTCTGCCGGGAAGTGGACGCCGCTTGCGTATACGTCAATGCACCGACCTCTTTCACCGACGGCGCACAATTCGGACTCGGTGCCGAGATCGGCATCAGCACACAGAAGCTGCACGCCCGCGGTCCGATGGCTCTGGAAGAAATCACCACATACAAATGGATTGTCGAAGGTTCCGGACAGACCAGACCTTGACAGCCGAATAACAAAGATATAGATACACTAAAAAGACTGTAAATATGAAGAACTTTACTTGCGTGCAGGACATCGGCAACCTGAAGTCTGCACTGGACGAAGCATTCGAGATTAAAAAAGACCGTTTCAAATATGTGGAACTGGGACGTAACAAAACGCTGATGATGATTTTCTTCAACTCCAGCCTGCGCACCCGCCTCAGCACACAAAAGGCCGCATTGAATCTGGGCATGAACGTAATTGTACTGGACATCAACCAGGGAGCCTGGAAACTGGAGACAGAGCGTGGCGTCATCATGGACGGTGACAAACCGGAACACTTACTGGAAGCCATTCCCGTGATGGGCTGCTATTGCGACGTCATCGGCGTACGTTCTTTTGCACGCTTCGAAAATAAGGAAGACGATTACAACGAAGTGATACTGGAGCAGTTCATCAAGCATTCCGGCCGGCCGGTATTCTCCATGGAGGCTGCCACACGCCATCCGCTGCAGAGTTTTGCCGACCTGATAACCATTGAGGAATATAAGAAGACGGCACGCCCCAAAGTAGTGATGACATGGGCTCCACATCCGCGTCCATTGCCCCAGCTGTCCCCAACTCCTTTGCCGAATGGATGAATGCAACTGATTATGACTTTGTGATTACACATCCCGAAGGTTATGAACTCGACCCCAAGTTCGTAGGAAATGCCCGCGTAGAATATGACCAGATGAAAGCTTTTGAAGGAGCCGATTTTGTCTATGCCAAGAACTGGGCGCCTATACAGGCGACAACTACGGACAAATATTGAGCAAAGACCGCACCTGGACAGTAGGCGAGCGCCAGATGGCCGTTACCAACAATGCCTACTTCATGCACTGCCTGCCGGTTCGACGCAACATGATTGTGACGGATGATGTGATAGAAAGCCCGCAGTCCATCGTAATCCCCGAAGCGGCCAACCGGGAGATTTCAGCAACAGTGGTGCTAAAGAGACTGCTTGAAAGCCTCTAACCAGAGGACAAGACTACTTATTCTTTTTAGGCGCGGATTACGCGGAAAACGCGGATTCTTTTCTTAAATTTTTTCCGTGGAATCCGCGTAATCCTCGCCTAAAAAGAAATTATAGCAAATGCATTTCAGCTACACCGCTATTACTTTTCCACTTCTTTGCCCGCTTCTTCCCAACCGATGAAACCTTTGTCAAGGTCATAGATTATATATCCTTTTTTGCTCAGTATGGCAGCGGCCTTTTTACTACGCTTACCACTACGACAATATACTGCAACCGGTTTGTCCTTCTGCAGAGTGGAGTCGGCCATCGTTTCAAACGACTCATCCAATACATTAATATTGATACTGTGGGGCACGTGTCCTTCCGAGTATTCGGCAACAGTACGCACATCCAGAAGCTGCACCTCCGGATTGGCTATCAATGTGGAAAAGTCATCTACCGAAACAGACTTGAACTGTCCCTCCTTCTGCTGGCAGGAAAAGAGGGTGGTAAAAACGAGGCAAAGGCCCGCGAACAATGTCTTCATCGAATATTTCATTTTAGTCAGGGTTATAAACAAAATCGTAAGTCTTGATGTCACCGGAATAAGTGTGCACACTGAAATGAACCATAACCTTCTGTATACCCTCTGCCGCATACTGCCGCAAAGGTACGGAAGCGTAGGCACGCCTGGTATAAGACACCACCTCCTCCTTTGCGTCATGATACAGCGTCAGATATACTTCACTACACCCGGTAGCAGTATCCACAATCACTTCATCCTCAACAAAATGGAACTTATGTTCACCATTCTCCTTGACTATCAGTGTCATATTGAGATAGTCGAGTCCCATCCAGATACCCAGCACATCAGTAGGGTCTGTCTTGACGCCCTCCTCGAACTTGTCGGCCGTTTGGGGAGCGACAGAAAGAACACCGCTCAAGGCATACAGCACCGCACCGGCAGTTCCATCGGCAGTTACCTCCGAAGCATAATTACTGATGACACGTACCAAAGCGTTTGCCTCTATGTTCGTCTTTGTCTTGTCCTCCACTACCGGCAAGGTTTCCCCTTCATCTGTCACAACAGACCGCAGATAGCCGTCAGCCCCCGAAAAGGCAGTCAAGAATTCCAACTTCACGGAAGGATAATGATAATCATCATCGCCACAACCAGCCAACAGACAGGCCAACAAAGGCAAAAGCCACCAATCACAGTACTTCTTCATGTATTCATTCTTTTATAGCCGCCAGATAATTCTTCAACGGGTTGGCATACATCAGCAGCATTTTTCCGCGCAGAAAGTCCACGTCCTTATTAGGAATGGAGATACGCTCCAACTGTTGTTCTATATAGGCCGTGAAACGCTGCTTATCCTCGGCAGTGTAATGGTCGGAAAATCCTCCTTCCCCTCGAGAAGGTCGTGTGCCACATAATTATTGGGATACATCCGGTAGCTGGCATGAATACGTTTGTCTATCAGTGCAGACATGCGTGCAAAGAGTTCGGGCTTCGGAAGTGAACGGTCCATCTTCGCCAATTCATCATTCATGCAGGCACCCGTCTGGAAATGTACCCGCCCTTTATAGCCGAACAGTCCGGTCTGCATATTCAGCAAGTCGTCAGCCGTCGTTTTCTTATAGCCTTCAATGTCCCGTTTCAGTTGGAACTCCTGCGCTTTCAGGAAGTCGCAAGGGTCGTATTCATAGGAAATGGCAAGCGGAGCTATATTCATTTCCATTAAGCGGTCAATGACGTCGCCTTCACCGCCTATTGCCAGCATCTTCAGCACACTGTCCTGCGTGCGGTCGTTGGAATCCTTGGCACGCCCTTCACGTTGTGCAATCCAGATAGACTGTTTCTTCTCACTGATGGTATAATGCATATAGCGGGACATGCGTGCGGAAGCCTCCAGCATCTGGCGCATGGTCAACGCACGCAGCACGATGAAGGACTTGTTGACACGCACGAATTTCTTAATCCACGGATAGACAAGCAGGTTGTCGCCAATGGCTATCTCTACCGTATCCATACCCTGGTCTACCAAAAGAATGGACAAGAAACCGGAATCGAGAATAATGTCGCGATGATTGGAGATATAGGTATACGCCGCCGACTTGTCTGCCGGCAACGCGGTATGGTCCAAAGTCAATCCATCCGTAGCCTCCTTCGCCAATTTCCACAGAAGCCCATAGCAGAAGTCTTCTGAAATTCCAGCTTGGTTTTACACGCGCGCATTTTCTGCGACCAGACTTCAAAAGGTACACCAGGCATCACAGTATCCACTGCCTGCCGGAACGCCGCATCGGCAATCAGTTCCTCATAGACTTGAGGAAGTTCCTCATCATGATAAGGACGGATTTCATCAAATTCCACGTTCGCATTCATAATGAATAATGATTAATCCTTAAACTTGTTTTCTATAATATCTGTCATTACATCCTTCATCTCCATTCCGGCAGCACGAACCTGCTGGGGAATAAAGCTGGTGGCAGTCATTCCGGGGGTGGTATTCACCTCCAGCAGATTGATTTTTTCCCCTTCGGTAATGATATAGTCCACACGGATAATGCCGTAGGCCCCGAGTATATCATAAATGGCAGAAGTCAGCGTCTGCACCCGGCGGGTCAAATCGTCCGAGATGCGGGCGGGAGTAATCTCGTCAGACGCACCATTATACTTAGCTTCATAATCGAAGTACTCGTTGTAGCTCACCACCTCCGTAATGGGGAACACTACGGACTTGTCTTTTGTTTTGTAACAGCCGCAGGTAATCTCGGTTCCGTCCATAAAGGCCTCCACCAGTACTTCCTGCGCTTCCGCAAATGCCTTGGCTATGGCAGGTTGTATCTGCTCTTTCGCCGTCACCTTGGTCACGCCGAAGCTGGAACCTCCCAAGCTGGCTTAATGAAGCAAGGCAGACCGATTTTCTCCATCACATCTTCATCCGTCACCGACTGTCCGCCGCGCAGCAACAACGATTCGGCAATGCGCACACCGAAACCTTTCAGATACTGGTTGCAGGCAAACTTATCGTACGTGAGCGACGCTGCCAGTACTCCGCAACACGAATAAGGGATGTGGAGCATATCAAAATAGCCCTGCAGACGGCCGTCCTCACCCGGAGTTCCGTGATGGTGATATAGGCAAAGTCGAATGTCACTTTCTCGCCATCCAGCACGAAGCTGAAGTCATTGCGGTCTACCGGAGCCTTAGCGCCGTCGGGCAGCTGTACATGCCAGTCCAGTCCGTGCATTTCTACAATATATAAGGTATACTTCTCCTTGTCGATGAAGGAGTAAATCCCCTGTGCACTACGCAGGGAGACGTGGAATTCGGAGGTATCTCCTCCGGCTACAATAGCAATCGTGCGTTTCATTCTAATTCTCTGTTACTGATATAGCCTCTCCATTTGTCTATCAGCCGGGTCATGTCATCGGGCAATTCCGAAGTGAAGTACATTTCTTCTCCGGTGACGGGATGCACAAACCCCAGCGTCATGGCATGCAATGCCTGCCGCGGACAAGTGTCGAAGCAGTTGTTTACAAATTGTTTGTATTTAGCGAAGTGGGTTCTTTCAGGATTTCGTGTCCACCGTAACGTTCGTCGTTGAAAAGTATGTGTCCGATGTGCTTCATGTGCACACGGATTTGATGGGTGCGTCCCGTTTCAAGGATACATTCCACCAGTGTGACGTATCCCAAACGTTCGAGCACCCGGTAATGGGTGACGGCATGCTTTCCCTGGTCGTCGGGGAGGACGGTCATCTGCATGCGGTCTCTGGGATTACGACCGATATTGCGACAACGGTCCCTTCATCCTGCTCCACATTTCCCCAGACCAGCGCCCGGTAACGGCGTTTTGTCGTCTTGTTGAAGAACTGGTTGCCGAGATTCGTCTTGGCATCCGGAGTCTTGGCTATCACCAGCAGGCCGGAGGTGTCCTTGTCGATGCGGTGCACCAGTCCACATGCGGGTCATTGGCATCATAATCGGGATTATCCTTCATATGCCAGGCTATGGCGTTGACAAGCGTACCGTGATAGTTGCCATGACCGGGGTGCACCACCAGACCGGCAGGTTTGTTCACTACCATCAGATACTTGTCCTCATATACTATATCAAGGGGGATGTCTTCGGGGATGACTTCATTCTCATAGCGTGGACGGTCCATCATCACAGTGATTACATCCATCGGCTTCACCTTATAGCTGCTTTTCACAGCCTTGCCGTTCGCCATCACGAAGCCTGCATCGGCAGCCTTCTGGATGCGATTACGCGAGGAGTTCGTCAAGCGGTCGAACAGATACTTGTCCACCCGCACCATCTCCTGCCCCTTGTCCACCACCACACGGAAGTGTTCATAGAGTTGCGCCTCGTCACCCACCGGCTCTACGTCGTCCAGCTCATCATTATCTATATCATCCGGCAATTCTTCTATCATCACGGCATTTACAATTTGACTATTTACAATTTACGATTGGAGTCAGATGTTTATCAGAACCAGGACTCATCTGCCGCGGAGTCTTCGGACAACACGGGTTCAACGGTACCTCCCACGGCATCCACTCCCAGGGATCTGCCTTCAAGGCGCCTCCATCTCCCACCATCAGCGTCAGCACTGCGCCGGTGGGCACTTTCTCGCCGATGGAAAGCTGACGTCCCTTATACTTCACGCCATACACCCAGTCCTTCTCACCCGGAATATACTGTATCTCGGCCAGCTTGAAGCCCGAAGCCAGAATACGCGCTTCCGCCTGCCGCAGCGAACTGTTGTCCGCCACATCGGGCACTATGTGCAGAGGGACTTCAATCGTATTGATTGTAAGATAGATGGTACGTCCTTCCTTTACCTTTTGTCCGGCTGCCGGATTATATTCGAGGATGCAGCCGGCAGGAAGAGTCTTGACATAACTGGAATCCGAAACGATGCAGACCAAGCCGCGGTTACGGAACATTTTCTCGCTTCCTCCACTCCCATGCCCTTCACATCGGGCACTATCACAGCCTCGCCGTGGCGGGTATATATATCCAGTCCTTTCAGCACTCCGAACAGCAATCCCACTACCACAACGGCCATCGCAAGGATGTTCGCCCAGAAGAACCGGTTCTGCCGGAAAGAGAAAAAATCTTTTATTGTCATAATCGATAATGCATTATTTGGGACAAAGATACAATTTTCACCACATAGTACACGGAGTTGGCAATAGTTTTTTCCGGAGAAGCGGGCACAATACATAAGAAAAGCTGCAAAAGACCAGAATCAGTCTTTTGCAGCTCCCTTATTTCTTTAATACGAACGAGAACGACTATTATGCCTTTACTCCGTTGTATTCGTCAGAAACAGTCAGTTTCTTTCTGCCTTTAGCACGACGTGCTGCCAATACTCTGCGGCCGTTTGCTGTAGCCATTCTCTCACGGAAACCGTGTTTGTTCTTTCTCTTTCTGTTCGAGGGTTGAAATGTTCTTTTCATTACTGTATCTTGTTTTATGTTATTATTCTCACGAATTCGGGCTGCAAAAATAGATACTTTTTTCAAATAAACCAAGAGATAACTCATTTTCTCTCAAAAGTTTTTGTGTTTTTTACCGATTTCCATTACTTTTGCACTCGCAAACCAGCACTAACGAAGTAAATACCAATATAATAATATTAAAGACTATAAGTATGATTAATGCCCAAGACATTAAAATCGGAACTTGCATCCGTATGGACGGCAAGCTGTATTTCTGTATCGACTTCCTGCATGTAAAGCCGGGAAAAGGTAATACTTTCATGCGCACCAAGCTGAAAGACGTGGTGAACGGTTACGTTCTGGAACGCCGTTTCAACATCGGTGAGAAACTGGAAGACGTACGTGTAGAACGTCGTCCCCACCAATACCTCTATCATGACGGTGACAACTACCAATTCATGAACCAGGAGACTTTTGACCAAATTCCCATCGCCCACGACCTCATCAACGGTGTTGACTTCCTGCTCGAAGGAATGATAGTAGACGTGGTATCAGACGCTTCTACAGAAACCGTACTCTATGCTGATGTGCCCATCAAGGTTCAGCAGAAGATTACCTATACGGAACCGGGACTGAAAGGCGACACAGCCACCAACACGCTGAAGCCCGCCACAGTAGAATCCGGCGCCACAGTCCGCGTCCCCTTGTTCATCAACGAAGGCGAGACTATCGAAATCGATACGCGCGACGGTTCTTACGTAAGCCGCGTAAAAGCATAAGCCCTTTTGGAAATCAGGCAAATGCCCTTTTCATATCATCCCGGTGCTCCACTTGGCATCCGGGGATTTTTCTTTCCATTTATTCATCTGCAAAGCTTAAATGATATATCTTTGCGGAGATAACCAAAACATAGAGCCATACCCATGAGATACTCCGTCATCATCCCCGTATACAACCGCCCCGATGAGGTAGACGAACTGCTGCAAAGCCTGACGCGGCAAAGTTTCAAGGATTTTGAAGTGATTGTGGTGGAGGACGGCTCCTCCATCCCCTGCAAGCCGGTCACAGAGAAGTATCAGGAACTATTGGACGTGCATTACTATGACAAGCCCAACTCCGGCCCCGGGCAGACCCGTAACTACGGGGCGGAACGAAGCAAGGGCGAATACCTGATAATACTGGATTCGGACTGCATCCTGCCCGAAGGTTATTTCCTTGCTGTGGAAGAAGAGCTGCAGCACGAAGCCGCCGATGCCTTCGGAGGCCCCGACCGCGCGCACGAATCATTCACAGACATACAGAAAGCCATCAACTACTCCATGACCTCCTTCTTCACCACCGGCGGTATCCGTGGGGGGAAGAAGAAGATGGACAAGTTCTATCCGCGCAGCTTCAACATGGGTGTGCGGCGGGAAGTGTACCAAGCCCTGGGCGGATTCTCGCGGATGCGCTTCGGGGAGGACATCGACTTCAGCATCCGAATCTTCAAGGGAGGATATACATGCCGGCTGTTCCCCGGTGCCTGGGTATACCATAAGCGCCGGACAGACTTCCGGAAGTTCTTCAAGCAGGTACACAATTCCGGGATTGCCCGCATCAATCTGTACAAGAAGTATCCGGAATCACTGAAGCTCGTCCACCTGCTGCCGGCCGCATTTACCCTGGGAGTGGCCATATTCCTGCTGGGAACGCCCTTCTGCCGTACAGCCTGCTGCCCATCGCTCTTTATGCGCTTCTGGTATGCATGGACTCCACTATCCGGAACCGTAGCCTCAGCATCGGGCTCTACTCCGTCGCCGCCTCCTTCATCCAGCTCATCGGATACGGGACGGGGTTCCTGCGCGCCTGGTGGAACCGCTGCATACTTGGCAAGGACGAGTTCGAGGCGTTCAAAAAGAACTTTTACAAATAAGGAGGATTAGGGGTTAAGGATTAGGGATGATATGGAGAAACTGAATATCAACAGTGGCTGCAGAGGACCGCCCGCGGGAAAAGATGATGCAGAAAGGGGCGGAACCTTGAGCGATGCCGAACTGCTAGCCATCCTCATCGGCTCCGGCAATACGGAAGAAACCGCCGTGACACTGATGCAGCGCATACTCGCCGCCTGCGGCAACGACCTCAACCGCCTGGGCAAATGGGAGGTGCGGGACTTCTCCCGATTCAAAGGCATGGGCCCCGCCAAAAGCATCACCGTCATGGCATCCCTGGAACTGGGCAAACGCCGCAAGCTGCAGGAACGCTCCGGACGTACCGCCATCCGCTCTTCCGCCGACATCTACGAGCTGTTCCATCCCCTGCTCTGCGACCTTGCCACAGAAGAATTCTGGGTACTGCTTATGAACCACGCCGCCAAAGTGATAGACAAGGTACGCATCAGCCGCGGCGGCATCGACCAGACCACCGCCGACGTACGCAGCATCCTGCGCGAAGCCCTGCTGCAACGCGCCACACAGATAGCCCTTATCCACAACCATCCCTCCGGCAACCCGCACCCCAGCAACGACGACCAGCGGCTGACGGAACTCGTGAGGAAAGCCGCCCAAACCATGAACATACACCTGACCGACCACGTCATCGTCACGGACGAAGCCATTACAGCTTCAACGACGAAGGATTGCTATAAATAATCCAAGTTACGGACATACTATACGAAAGACAAAAGCGGTCATAACACTAACTATCAGCACATTGTATTTACCTGCTATTTACCAGCCAATGTAAAAGCCGTTACCGCGGTATGTAAAAGCCGTTACCCTATATTGTAACGCCCTTTACCCCATATTGTAAAGACCTTTACCGCCTATTGTAAAAGGAGTTTCCCCAGGGGTAAAGGGAGTTCCCCCAGCGGGTGAAGCGTGTTTCCCCACCGTCAAACTGTCTTTTCCTGATTTAGCTAGACGCTTTTTCTTTTTATAACCGATATCAGTAGACGGTTCTTGGAATGTTGTACTGGTTCAGTAGTCACTTCTTCCCAAGCCCTGCTGATATAGTAGACACAGCA
>ENA-OQCK01000159-OQCK01000159.1-human-gut-metagenome-genome-assembly--contig:-NODE-159-length-40408-cov-3.463444_pt1 | contig 40408 bp, 56 predicted proteins | sample MGYA00242498_ERZ504578 | MGnify/ENA primary metagenome ERZ504578 (study PRJEB26092, sample SAMD00036229) | human gut metagenome | host: Homo sapiens | study: EMG produced TPA metagenomics assembly of...
TATAGAACCAGAGGCTGTGTTTGGACAAATAAAATACAACATGGCATACAGAAGATTCCGGCATGTGGGAGAAGACAAGGTTACAATGGACTTTGCTTTCTTTGCTATAGCCTTTAATATCAAAAAAATGTGTGCTAAACTGATAAAAGAAGGAAAGGGGCTCATTACAGTTGCCAAATATATGTTTATGGGACTATTTATAACCCGATATAATTGGAATATAGCAACTTGTTGCCAAATGCATGAGGAAAAAGCAGCATAGCCAAAAGAAAATATAGCAGAACTGTAAAATATAAAAGAGGTTGTGCCAACGTTTTGACACAACCCCAAGCCTGCGGTATAATTCCCTGCGGTATAATTCTCAGCAGTATAATTCTCAGCAGTATAATCCATGCGGAATGCAGCACTTACGAAACTTGAATTATTAATTCAAAGATATCTCCCGCTCCGACAAGTCCATAATGGGAATAAGCGAATGACGAGAGATATCAATGAAGTTTGTCGATATCCCGGTTTCTAAATATTTAATTATTTAGTTGAACCTGCCGGATATGTAATAGTCAATTCTGTTTCAGCATTCTCCGGTGCTCCCCAACCTGTAGTAGCTATCACTTTAATTTTCACTGTAATAGGATTAACGATTGCACCTTCTTGTGCTCTGATATATCACAGGAATAGGATTATCGGAAGTTGAGTCTATGCTATTTAAAACCTCGGCAGTGGTTTCTTCATGAGCCATGCGGTGGAGATCATAATGATGCTTCTTCAATAATTCGACCAATAGGTAGGCGTACCCGTTTCAAACCAGTAACTGCCAAACTCCTGATACTTGAATGCATTGAGCAAACTAAACGGATTGTAAATGCCGATAGAGTTATATGTAAAATGATAACCGTCGTAATAGTCACGCAGTTTCTTGCATATTTCATCATACGTTACTCCCTGGGCATCCGCCAATTCATGCAATTCACTTTCAAGATTATCATGAAGCTCCTGTTCGCTGATACCGCAAAGGTCCACATATATCTGACGCATAGATATATCGTCAAGATTGTTCAAGTCACTGAATACACTAACTTTGCCAAATTTCGTAACACCCGTCAACATAGCAAACTTAATATAACCGTCCATTGACTTCAACACACCATAGAAAGCCTTCAACGTATTCCGATATTCTTCTTGCAACTCATCTCTTCCAATAGCCTGCAACATGGGCTTATCATACTCGTCAACGAGAATCACAACACGCTGTCCCGTTTTCTCCGCCGCCAAACGAATAAGGGTGACCAAACGGTCGTCTATCGTCTCATCTTTAGAACATGAGCCATACTGAGACTCATATACCAGCAACTGACGGTCGACAAGACGAATAAGATCATCTACCGTATCGAATTTCTTTGCATTCAGATCCAGATGAATAACGGGATATTTTATCCAATCCTTCTCCAGCTTTTCCATTGCCAGCCCCTCAAAAAGTTCTTTTTTCCCAGAAAAATAAGCCTCAAGCGTGGATATTAACAGACTCTTGCCGAAACGACGCGGGCGGCTCAGGAAGTAATAGCACCTGTCTTTACCATTTGATAGATTAACGCAGTCTTATCAACATAGAAATAACCGTCTACACGGATTTTTTCAAAGTTCTGTATACCGATAGGATAAATCTTATTACTCATATATTTATATTTTTTGAGGTTGCCACACACAAAGATACACCTTTCTACCTAAATAATGGTAACTATCCATGCAAAAACAATTAAAAGATTGGTTGCCAAAAATAGAAAAAGGGCATACCCGAATGGATATACCCTCTTCTTGTTTTCTAATATCTTAGCAGACTTCTAATATTATTTTTTAGAAGCTTCCAAAGATGCTTTACGGAATTCTTTCATTGCTTTTTCAATGTCCAGAGAAGCCTTACGAGCGCGAGTTCCTGCTGCCTTGTTACCGTTTTCAATCTGAGCGTTAGCATCTTTTGAGAAGTCAGCATAAAGAGCTGCTACCTTTTCTACCAATTCTTTCATAATCCTTTTATTTTTTCGTTAATAATGTGCCGCAAAAATACACTGTTTCCCGAAATAAACGCATAAAAACAATATTTTTTTTGAAATAATCTTTGAAAAATACCTAAAAAAAAGGCTTTTCATCATTTTTACCTACCTTTGTAGCCATGAAACTGCTTACAGATACCGATTATATACATGCATTGATTGCTGAAGGAGAGCATCAGCAACAGGATTTCAAATTTGAATTTCCGACGCACGCAAAATAGCCAAAACATTATCGGCCTTTGCAAACACCGACGGAGGACGATTGCTTATCGGCGTGAAGGACAACGGAAAAATAGCAGGCGTACGCTCCGAAGAAGAGAAATATATGATTGAAGCTGCCGCACAACTTACTGTATCCCCGAAGTGGAATATACCATGCAGACATATATAGTGGAAGGCCGGCAAGTATTAGTAGCTACCATTGAGGAAACACCCCACAAACCGGTATACGCCAAAGACGAAAACGGAAAGCCTCTCGCCTACCTCCGCATCAAAGATGAAAATATACTGGCAACTCCTATCCACCTCCGTGTATGGCAACAAAGCGACAGTCCACGGGGAGAACTGATCCGTTATACCGAACGGGAACAACTCTTGCTCGACCAACTGGAACAAGGTAACTTACTCTCACTCAACCGCTACTGCCGCCGAACGGGACTTTCCCGCCGGGCCGCCGAACATCTGTTGGCCAAATTTGTCCGTTATGATATTGTGGAACCTGTATTCGAAAATCATAAGTTTTACTTCCGAATTAAGAACGAATAGCCACAAAAAATACCGGATATTTGGACGGTTCCGCCAACAGTGTACAACTCGCCCAACAAAAAAGAGATAATGCCGGACATCGAAAAGGACTTGGAATGTTGGTGAAACCCAACTGTTTTTGTACCTTTGCACACAAATTGCCATGTGGGAGTCAGGGGACACACTTTCCACTCATTCAAATAGTAATTTGTAAATAATATAATCATTAATATAACAATGGGCTTATTTGGTTTATTCAAGAAAAAATCCGATGAAACAAAAGTCGGCAATGTAGAAGATTTCATATCACTGACCCGGGTTTATTTCCAGTCAGTTATCGCCACAAACCTTGGTATCACCAATATCCGCTTTTTGCCGGACGTGGCTAACTTCAAACGTCTGTTTAAAGTGCCTACACAAAACGGTAAACTGGGACTGGGTGAGAAGTCCGCCTCACGCAAAATGCTGATGCAGGACTACGGACTGAACGATAATTCTTCAAAGAAATCGATGCATCCGTAAAACGTAATTGCCGCACACAGAATGATATCCAATCTTACTTATTTATGTATCAGGGGTTCTCGAATGACCTGATGATGTTAATGGGTAACTTGATGCAGTGGAAATTCCGTATGCCGTCTATCTTCAAAAAGGCACTGTATGGAATGACGCAGAAAACGGTTCATGACGTATGTACCAAAACGGTATGGAAGGCTGACGACGTGCACAAGACGGCTATGGCTGTCCGTCAGTACAAAGAACGTCTCGGATACTCCGAACAATGGATGACGGATTATGTTTACAATATCGTTCTTCTCGCCAAGAAAGAACCGAAACGGAAGAACGACGACACGGAGACGAAAAAATAGTCTGTCCGAAATGTTAGAAAGAAAAAAAGATTCGTAAAGAATTGAACGATAGAAAAAGCGGAGGTTTTGTTCCTCCGCTTTTTGTTATCTTTATAGGCTCTATGAAAATTGACGCATCATCCTTATTTATGAACCTACAAAAAGAAATAGATCGCTTATGAAACAAAAGAAATTGCTTACACTTACTTTTTCACAGTTGAAACAAATCTTTAATCAAGAGCTACCGGAACTAGTGGAGATAGCGGAAAAAAGTATTACTGTTGAGGACTTTAAGGCTGAATTACTGACTTTTTCGGAAACTTGTGATATAAAGAGTGATACTGCGAAGGAGGCGAGGGAGCAAATTCGACTCTTACTCCATTATGATGGACAGCATGTCCATGAACTGTCTACGGGACAGGATATGTCAGTACAGACTATTCGACTGCTCTACAAGTTTCTGACGGAAACGCTGGAAAATATGGAAATGCCGACGGATTTGTTTATTGAATTGTTTCAGCTGTTCAAAAGGCTGAAAGAAGAAACGGTTCCTCTACCTTCACCTCAACGTATCAAGAGCCGAAATGACCGCTGGGAAACCGGACTGGACGAAGAGGTGAGAGAGATTCGCGATGAAAACAAGGAGAGAATGTTACATTTACTGATTCAGAAGATTGAAAACAGGAAGTCGAAACCTTCAGTTCGTTTTCATTTTGAGGAGGGAATGAGTTATGAGGAGAAATACCGTTGGTGAGCGAATGGTGGAATGATTTTCGTTTTCACTTGGCAATGGCGGTAAAAAGTCCGGGAGAGCTGAACCGTTTTCTGGGAAACTCGCTTTCTTCGGAAACAATGTATCTACTCTACCGTGCCCGTAAAAAAGGGATGCCTTTTTTTGCCACTCCTTATTATTTATCATTACTTAATGTGACGGGATACGGGTATAATGACGAGGCAATCCGAAGTTATATTCTTTATTCACCACGATTGGTAGAAACGTATGGAAATATTCGTGCATGGGAAAAGGAAGATATTGTAGAGGCGGGAAAACCGAATGCTGCGGGGTGGATTTTACCGGACGGACATAATATTCATCGACGCTATCCGGAGGTGGCAATTCTTATTCCCGATACAATGGGACGGGCTTGCGGCGGGCTTTGTGCTTCTTGCCAACGTATGTATGACTTCCAAAGCGAACGGCTAAATTTCGAATTTGAGACTTTACGCCCGAAGGATCATGGGACCGCAAATTGCGCCGGTTGATGACTTACTTTGAAGAGGATACACAATTACGGGATATTCTCATAACGGGTGGTGACGCATTGATGAGCCAGAATAAGACACTACGACATATACTGGAAGCAGTGTATCGAATGGCAGTCCGCAAGCAGAGAGCAAATCTTGAAAGGCCCGAAGGAGAGAAGTATGCAGAACTGCAACGGGTACGGTTGGGATCACGGTTATTGGCTTATCTGCCAATGCGTATTAATGATGAACTGGTTGAAATTCTACGCGAATTTAAAGAAAAGGCTTCAGCAATTGGTGTCAAGCAGTTTATTATTCAGACCCATTTTCAAACACCGCTAGAGGTGACCCCCGAAGCGAAAGAGGCAATCCGGAAAATCCTTCTGCGGGGTGGATCATTACGAACCAGTTAGTGTATACGGTGGCTGCTTCGCGCCGGGGACATACGACACGACTCCGACAGGTACTTAATTCATTGGGGGTTGTATGTTACTATACTTTCTCTGTAAAAGGATTCAATGAAAATTATGCAGTATTCGCACCGAACAGTCGTTCAATGCAAGAACAACAGGAAGAAAAGATATATGGTCAAATGACTCCGGAACAAGCGGAAGAACTGTACAGGATACTGGAAACGAAAGTAGGTGCGGATATTGAAACACAAGAGGATGTTGCCAAGCAACTAAGACGTTTCATGAGAAAACATCGCCTGCCCTTCCTTGCTACCGATCGCAGTGTGCTGAATCTGCGGCTATCGGTAAAGTATGACTTTTCAGTTAGTAGGACTTACGGAAGAAGGAAAACGTATCCTATGTTTCGAACACGACGGTACACGGCATCATAGTCCGATTATCAATCAAATGGGACAAATTTATATCGTAGAGAATAAGTCATTGGCTGCTTATCTACGCCAATTAGGAAAAATGGGGGAAGACCCGGAAGATTATGCTTCAATATGGAGCTATACGAAAGGGGAAACCGAACCTCGCTTCAGTCTTTACGAGTATCCTGATTTCCCCTTCCGGACGACAGAAAAGATGAGTAATTTAAGTATTACGCCAAGTTAGTTCTCTTTTACGCGTATTACGACATTCGCAATAATTGCAGTAAGGCCTCCGGTGGTGATCCCTGAAGAAAATATGCTTCGTATCGCTTCCGGAGCTGTTTCAAGACATCCGGCATTAATTCTACACCCAGTCCTAAGGAGAGGCTGACTGCCAATACCAATGTCTCTTTACGCCCTATTTCCTGGGACGAAATAATACGGATTCCTGCAGCTGCTACGGTACCGAACATCAGTAAGGTTGCACCACCCAATACGGATCGGGCATTAAAGAGAATACGGCTCCTACAATGGGGAATAATCCCAACAAGACAAGCATTGCGGCAATGTAATAACCCACATAGCGGCTGGCCACTCCGGTCAGTTGGATAATACCATTATTTTGGGCAAAGATTGAGTTCGGAAAGGAATTGAAGACTCCGGCAAGAAAGGAATTGAACCCGTCTGCATGACACCACCGGAAACACGTTTTAGATATGAATCACCCTCGATCGGAAGACCGGAAATCATGGAGTTGGCAGTCACGTCGCCTGTTGCTTCAATGGCAGTTATCAAATAAACTAAACCAATGGCAATAAAAGACGAAACATTGAATTCAACACCATATTTAAAAGGTTGAGGGATATTAAAGCTCATCAGCATTTCAACATTCAGCGAACTCATATCTACTTTTCCCAAAGCAAAAGCCAATCCATAACCCAAACAAAGACCGAGCACGATAGAGCTCATGCGCAGGTATTTGTTTCTGCAACGATTGAAAAACAATACGCTCAATAATACCAATGCTGCGATAGACAGGTTTTCCCACGAACCGAAAGTACCGTTATCCATTGCCGAATATCCGCCGCTACAAGATACGATGCCGACCTTTATCAGGCTCAATCCGATAAGCAGTACGACAATGCCGGACACCAACGGAGTGATGATGTTGCGAAGATATTTGAATGTACGGCTGACAATCATTTCAATCGGAGCGGCAGCCATACAGGAACCGAAAATCAACGGTAATCCACCTACTAATCCCGTGGCTATGATAGGACCGATAAAGGAAAAACTTGTTCCCTGAATACAGAGCAGTCCCGCCCCCACCGGACCGAAACGACGGCATTGTACGAAAGTGGAAACTCCCGAAGCGAACAAGGACATGGAAACAAGAAAGCCCGTCTTTTCTACATCCAGTTTCAAGGCACTTGCTATGATAAGAGGAGGTGTTATTATGGCTACAAAAATGGCCAGTAAATGTTGCAAGGCTGCAAACAAGGCTTCCTTAAAAGGAGGACGGTCTTCTACACCGTAAATTAAATCTGTTTTCATCCAATAATTGATGTATTCAATAAATTAATTCAATGTCCATTTCAGGCTAGAGTCGGAATTACATAGAATCCGTCACGACCACCGAAGTTATTACTTACTTCCACTTCGGAACCTACACTTAGATTAAAGTGTTTGTTTATTCCTTTGATGCGGTTCAGATTTACCCAAAATTGCGGTTCGGTAAGGAAGATCGTTTTTCCGTAATCGGTTTCCTCACGCCACCAGTCGGCAAATCCGGAGAAAGTAAGCAGATTATTGCAGAAGTTGACATACCATGTTCCGGTCAACTGGAAATTGTTAGGTGATTTATGCTTCTGGATATATTTGTACATGGCTGTCAAAGAGAAGCCTTTGGAAAAAGAAGCATTGTTATAGGTATAAGTAGCTCCTGCCAAGTAAGCGTTTTTGTAAGAGAATCCTTTTGCCAGTCCACCATTATATTCAAGATGTGCCGAGAAAGGTCCTTTCCAGAATTTTACTTCACGGGCTATCTCCCAATAGGCGGAGGCAACACCCTCAGAGGTATAGTCCATATCGACAAAGAAATAAGTACTTCCCCACGTGTCGGATGAAACTTCTCGACAGTAGACGTTAACAAAGGACGTTCTTTCAAATCTTTGTCATACAAAGAACGGCCAAAGTCGTAATGTAACTGTATGTTTTGTGCCCGCAGTTCCGGTATAAAAGAAAGCAATACACACAGAAAAATAGTAGAGATGATTGTTTTCATGACGAATGTGTTTAAATGAAGGTGCAAAATTAGTTAAATCGGCACACATATACACATTCTTACAACAGATTTTTAGTCCAAGCCATTACTTTCTACATCCCACCAAAGTCGTGTACCTCCGTCATCAGGATCTCCCAAGGTTTCTACAAGAGCAAGATACTGGTCGGGATCTTCCGTTTGCAATGTGCCGGGGAAGTTGAGACGGCGTACCATAATTTCCGTATCAATACATCCGTTTTGGCTATGGTTATAACGCACCGGGAACAAACGGGGATAGCCCGTACGACGCTGTTCTGCCCATGCTTCACAACCTTCGGGAAACATGGCAATCCACTTCTGCGTGATAATCCTTTCCAGTTTTATCTCTTTATCAGCTTCGGAATCCCACTTTGGTGATACTTTACAACGGGCTTCGATATTGTTGCCGTTATCATACGTATCTTCAAAATCGAAAGCCATTCGTTCGCTGTTCAGATAATCTTCCACCTGATAAATTCCATTTTGATGAAAGGAAGTTATTACTCCGTTTCGATAGCAGCTTTCTTCATCTTCGTCCGTCCACCCACGCAAAGCAGCTTCGGCACGCAGGAACCAAATTTCCGATGAAGTCATCAAAGGAGCGTCCGTTGTTTGCGTTACGGTCAGTTTTGACAATCCGGCATAATGAGAATGCGAAAAGCACGTCCCCTGACGGATACCGCGATATGTGTTTTTAAACTGTTCGTCGGTACAAGGTGCGAAATAGACAGCAATACGCGGGTCGTCATATCCAGTCAGAATCGATTCCATGGAAGCACTCATATAAGTCTCGTTCCAAACAAGGTTGAGTTCTCCCAACGGGTTAGTATACCCGGACTTGGTGGAGACAGCCACCCGTTCCGTTTCGGCCTCAAAGACACCGTATTCATTGTTAAGCCTTCCTGAAATTCAACACATGCCTTATCCGGCTCGACAGCAGAAATTCTCATCGCCAGCCGCATACGCAAGGAATTGGCAAACTTAATCCACGAAGAATATCTGCCGTCCAGCAGAATATCGAAACGGGAGAATCCATTAGATTCCGGATTTGCTTCCACATAACTGGTAAGAGCGACAACGGCAGAATCAAGTTCGTTAAAAAACTCATAATAAACTTCCTTCTGCGTATCAGGACGGTAATGCTTCCCTGCATCTGCAAAATTCTTGTAGATAATAGGTCCGTAATAATCCGTCACACGGTGCATCGCTTCCACTTTCAGAATTTTCGTAATACCGAATAAAGCAGGATGTGTATCACGGGTTGCATTCTCTGACTGGTAAATCTGAGGGAAAATATACGAATACATGTGTGTCCACATCGCACTGTTCCAACCGTCCTGCATATTATAATCGGAATTATGAGAACCTCCGTTCAATGGTTTGGCATCGTGCATATATCCGCTGAACATATCTGCGTTCAAGTTCTGTGTCAATTGGAAAGGCCAGTTCTTGCCTTTGCCATAATCATAGTTAAAGTAAATACCCTGCTGAATAATCCCTAAACGGATTCCGTAACCATTGTCTCAATTATCAGATCTTCATCTGTAATGCCGGTCTGGTCGGTATTAAACTCACGGAATTTTCCGGTACATGCAACCGAAAGCAACAGTAACCCCAATAAGTATATATGAATATAGTTCTTTTTCATCATCTCCTCCCGTATCTTTAGAATTCACATTTCACAGTAAAGCCCAGGCTTCGTGTTGTCGGCATACCAAACACTTCAATTCCCTGATTATCATTTCCGGTAGAAAGTACTAAATCCGGGTCAAAAGGAGCTTTCTTATACAGGAAACAAAGATTACGCGCAACGAAAGCAAGCTGCAAATCTTTCAGCACTTTCGTTTTCTGCATCCATTTTTTCGGAAAAGTATAGTTCAGTGAGACTTCCCGCAAACGAAGATTTGTAGCATCATACATATAATATTCCGTCACTCCGGCACGTCCGCCCACTATATTCTTATAAAAACCTTTCACATTGTCTATCTGCTGTCCTTCAAGAATTACATATCCTCTGTCACGAGCCAGCGCTGTCACTTGGGACACCCCGTAGAGATCCATTTCCGCCTGTGTCTGCGAAAGTATCTTGCCGCCATAACGCCAATCCAACAAGAAGTAGAGACTGAAGCCTTTGTAAGAGAATGTATGGTTCCACCCCATTATAAAACGTGGATTGGCATTGCCCACCTTTATTGTATTCCCTTCACCTTCAACAGCCGGAAGGCCTTTATGGTCGCCCTCGGTCTGATAGACAATATTCCCTTCGGCATCACGCACGAAAGCTTCCCATAAATATCTCCGATAGAACCACCTTTCACCAACTTCATCGCATAACTGGATGAGAAACTGCTCGGTCCATAAACTAACTCTTTCAGTTCTTCATGCAGTTCTTTGATCTTATTTCTATTGGACGAGAAATTCAAAGATGTTTTCCATGTAAAATCCGGAGTAAGTACCGGAGTGGCATCTACGGTCAGTTCCCAACCACGGTTTTGTATATCTCCGGCATTTACATACCTGTATGCATACATATCTCCGGCAAGGGCGGGAAGTTTGAAAAACTGATTATGAGTATTGGTGCGGTAATAAGTCAGATTGAAGCCTAAGCGACTTTGGAAGAACCTCCATTCCGTACCCACCTCTACCGAATGGGTCATTTCCGGTTCCATTTCCTTAAAAGGAGCAGCGTCATTCGCCTGGAGCTCTCCCCCAGCAGTAATATGTGAAACGGAGTTTGTGATAAACTGAGGAATATCATTACCTACCTTACTGTATGTTCCCCGTAGTTTGGCAAAAGAAATCCATTCGGGAAGTTGTATCCATTTGTCTATAAGAAAAGAAAGACCGGCAGAAGGATAAAAGAATCCGGATTTCTCATGCTTGTATATGCCAAAGTCGATGCCCAGTCATTACGGGCTGTTAAATCAAGGAATACCTTATCCTGATAGCCAACTTGTGCCGTACCAAATACGGACTGTAACTGCGTCGGGAATCTATCTTCTGGTCAATGCTGGCGGAACCGTTCATTACGATATTAGCCAAATTAAACACATTGGCATACTTCAAAGAAGCATTCTTGGAATCGTAACGGGTGGAATTGACATTTTTATCATTGATACTCCCACCAATGGCCACATCCAACGCAAAATCCTCCCATTTCCTCTTCCCCATAGCCATGACATCACCGTAAATCAACGTTTCCTGATAATCCATTTCAATATAACGCCCGTTTGCCCCACATAAAGCGGGAGCAGTAGAAGCATAAAATTTCTGGCGCATCTTATCGGATATATAATCAACACTACCACGAGCCTGGACAGTCAGCCAACTATTTATCCTCAAATTCGCTGAGAGAGAGATGATGCTACGCATACGTGTCTCCTTACTTTGTATACGGTTCTGTATCCAATAAGGATTCTGCTCAAAATCTTCTGTAAAAGTATGCCAATTTTGTATCCCCAGTTTCCGTTCCGGATCGTATATTTCATAATTATCCTTATAATAAGACAAATCTTCCCCACGGGGAAAACGATAAAGGCCGACCAGAGGATTCATGTAAAAACCTCCCGATACAGGTTTGTTCTTTACAATCTGTCGCATCACGTTCACATTACCGTCCAATTTCAGACGTTGATTGAACATTACAGCTGTTTCCCGCAGGTTGATGTTATGCTTTGTCAGTTGGTTCTTGTCTACAATACCACGTCCGGTAGTATTGGCATAAGAGAAATAAGTCTGTATCTTTTCATTTCCATAATTGACGGATACGGAAGTAATGGAAGTTAATCCGGTACGAAAAAATCATTCAGTTCATTGGAGGTAGGCAGATACGTTTTTTCTCCCCAACTATCTACAACATCACTCACCCCATAGCAGTTCTGCATTTTAGGAAGACTGAATGCTTTGTCAAATGTCAATCCGGTGGAGAAATGAATATTCCTCTGTCCGGCAGTATTACCTTTCTTGGTAGTAATCAGAATAACCCCATTCGCAGCCTGACTTCCATACAAAGCTGCTGCCGGAGCACCTTTCAAGATACTGATACTTTCCACATCCTCCGGATTCAAATTGGAGATACCGTCACCTCCGTCCCGGTTTCCGGCATTTGCAGTACCACCGATTGCAGAATAAGCTTGTTCAGTACCGATATTCAACATCGGCACGCCGTCTATGACATAAAGAGGCTGATTATCACCGGATGCGGAACGAATCCCCCGAAGACTCACTTCGCAGAACCTCCTATACCGGAGGAATTTTTTATTTATCTGCACTCCCGCAGCCTTGCCGGCAAGAGCTGTTATCATATTAACCTCTTTCATACGGGTGAGTTCCTCCCCTTTCACTTTCTGAATGGAATATGCTAAAGAAGCCTCTTTTTTTTCAAGACCAAGAGCAGTTATAATCACATTGTCAAGCATCACTGTATTTTCACGAAGCTGTATCTCAAGTGTCTTTCTACCCCCTACACTGACTTCTATGCTCTCGTACCCCACAAAAGAAACTTGCAAGACCGCACTATCCGGCACAGATAAGATGAAATTTCCTTCAATGTCTGTCACAGTTCCACGGGTTCCCCCTTTCTCTCGTATCGTTGCACCAATAAGGGGTTCACCACTGACATCAACAACACGTCCCCTTACTGTTGAATTATCAGCAGAGGCTTTCTCACCGTTTCCCTAAACACCGGTCGCTTTGAAGCGTAACAGTTCTCTCCAAGAAAAAAGAATAATCCTATAAGACAATAACTTATAAAAATTCTTTTTTTCAATGATATTCTAATAAATCGTGTATTCATTATGCCACAAAAATAACTAAATATTTTAAATATAGTAATTTTTTATCTTGATTTGAGGGAAATGAACAATATCATTATTTTTGTAGGAAATTAAAATGATACATAAAAATGGAAATCGAAAAACATCCGTTAGAACCGTTTCTTCCTGCGAAAGCAAAGCTGCTCATGCTCGGCAGTTTTCCGCCACAAAAAAAACGTTGGTCAATGGAATTTTATTATCCGAACCTCAATAATGATATGTGGCGCATCTTCGGGATTTTATTCTTCGATGATAAGGATTATTTTCTGAATGAGACACGAAAAGCATTTTGCCGCGAACGAATTATTGATTTTCTGAATGAAAAGGGAATTGCTTTGTTCGATACCGCTTCATCTATTCGCCGATTACAAGATAATGCATCGGATAAATTTCTCGAAGTAGTGGAAGCTACTGACGTGACAGCACTACTCCGGCAACTTCCCGAATGCAAAGCTATTGTCACTACGGGACAGAAAGCCACAGATACTCTCCGCCAACAATTCAACGTAGAGGAACCCAAAGTCGGTGATTACTCGGAATTTATTTTCGAAGGTCGCGCCATGCGGCTCTACCGAATGCCTTCCTCATCACGGGCATACCCATTGGCATTAGACAAGAAAGCGACTGCTTACCGGATTATGTATCAGGATTTGCAAATTCTTTCTTAAATATATATATGTAATAGTAATCATTAAACAATAAATTGCGTATGAAACCTCTGTTTTTACAATACCCGGCATGTAGTACTTGCCAAAAAGCCAAGAAGTGGTTAACAGAAAATAACATTGAATACACCAATCGACTTATCGTAGAAGAAAATCCTACAATAGAAGAATTAAGAGCATGGATTCCGCGTAGCGGTCTGCCTATCAAGAAATTCTTCAACACTAGCGGTTTGGTTTATAAAGAACTGAAACTGAGCGAAAAGCTCCCAAACATGAGCGAGGAGGAACAGATCGCATTGCTTGCTACAAACGGAAAATTAGTAAAACGACCACTAGTAGTAACAGACAGCTTTGTATTGGTCGGTTTCAAGCCCGATGAGTGGGAAAAATTAAAATAGTTCAAAACTTATTTACCCTAACGCTTGCAGATTCGGAAGTTTCTACTACCTTTGCAGCCGCAAACACGGGAGTAGCTCAGTTGGTAGAGCACCGGTCTCCAAAACCGGGTGTCGGGAGTTCGAGCCTCTCCTCCCGTGCAAAGAGATAAAACCGCAAATAGTTGATGAGACTGTTTGCGGTTTTATCTCTTATATTAAAGTACATCATCAGTGTCCCATTAAAATTGGGACGTTTTAAAAATTAAATAAATCTGTTCCAATAGATAGACCTTAATCAATCAGAGCTGTCCGAAGTACTTATTATAACAGACAGTTCTTTCTTATTCTTCTCTGATTTCGTAAATTATCTCAATAAATAATTGTTTTTTTGGAATAGATTTGTACTTTTAGGACTTGAATAAGTGCAAGTTATTCCCTTATTTTACTTACGAAATCCAAATAAACACATATATATCTTATGAAATATCTATTCCTAACGATTTTCTTTCTCGCATCATTTGCAGTTATCGCCTGTGGGCAAATTGTATTTCCTTCCCCCAATCAAGTGGAAATGCAAAAAGGCTACCTGACTTTAAGAAAAAGATTTCCATATACGCTGAAGATACCACAACTTTTTATTTAAGTCTTTTCCGTACAGAAGTACTTCATAACGCTTCTGTCAAATGGACGAAGAAAGCATCTAAAGCCGAAATCCGCTGGATGACCGATTCTTCACTTCCTCCCGAGGTTATCGGATAAATATCAGTCCGCGACAAATGGTGATAGCCGCCTCTGATAAAAGAGGATTCACTCATGCAGTACAAACCTTGCGGCAATGGGTTACTGGTTCAACAGGAATTCTCACCTTCGCCTGTGCTGATATTTCCGATTCTCCCCGTACGCCATGGCGTTGTTTTCTGCTAGATTCCGGACGTCAATACCAGAAAATATCCACTATCAAGAAATATATTGATATGGTTTCATTACTTAAAATGAATTATTTCCATTGGCATTTGACCGAAGGACTAGGTTGGCGAATCGAAATCAAACAATATCCGCGTCTTGCACAGATAGGAGGCTCGGTAGGAAAAGGAGAAGAACAACAAGGATTTTATACACAGAAAGAGATACAGGAAATTATCGAATATGCCAGCGAACGAAACATAACCGTCGTTCCTGAAATTGACATGCCGGGGCATGCCGAAGCAGCACTTTCCGCTTATCCGGAACTCGGTTGTTTCGGTCAACCTGTTGAAGTACCACAGCACGGATTTACTCAAAATATATTTTGTGCAGGAAAAGAAGAAGTCCTGCATTTCCTGAAAAATATATTGGATGAGGTATGCGCTATTTTCCCTTCACCCTATATACATTTGGGAGGAGACGAAGCCCCGAAAGGCAATTGGGACAAATGTCCGGATTGCCAAAAAGAATTGCAGCAATGAATCTGAAAGATAGCCATGATCTGCAATTATGGTTTTCGGCACAAATGGCGGATTATCTGAAGTCGAAAGGACGAAAGGCCATATTCTGGGGGATGTAGTTTATCATGACGGATATCCGTTACCGGACAACATAGTAATTCAATGGTGGAACTACCGTGGGCACAAAGAGCTAGCACTTCGGAATGCAATTAAACACCATTATCCAGTCATTTGCAGTTCCAATTATTATACGTATCTGAACTTCCCGGTCACTCCTTGGAGAGGATATACCAATACACGTACCTTCGACCTGAAAGACATATATCAGAACAATCCTTCCGACAAGGCGATCAACCAAAAGGACCCTTTAATTCTTGGCATGACTTGTGCTTTGTGGACTGACGACGGAGTTACAGAACGAATGATAGACCGGCGTCTGTTTCCCCGTATCTTGGCATTGGCAGAACAAATGTGGTATCAGGGAGAGAGACTTGACTTTACCCGGTTCCACCAAAACATCCTTCAACGAAAAGAATGGTTCGAACAAATGGGATTCGAATTCGGACCGGCCTTAAAAAGTGAAGTAAAGAAAGGGTATCAATGGGATTAAAAGAAATAGAAACACCCAATGCCATGATTAGTTACTTTGCCGAACAACTCGGTCCACTGATAGAGAAAAGCGAAATAAAACAACCCACCTATTTATATTGGGAATTGATGAGAAAGGCGGGAAGCGGAAATCTATAAAGAAAAGAGTTCGGCAAGATATCGCCAAAGTTATTTCGTTGGTGTATCCTCCCGAACTCTTACTAGCCAATAACAATATCAATGATTACTTAATTATATGTCTGTCACCATTCAAACAGAGAACTTACTTATACTAACAGGATATATTTATTTCTCTTGCTGTATTCCCTTAACAGCCTCAACCAAACGGACAAATTCTCTCCTGTATCCTTTATCATCATGATCCAATCCCTGTTTAGCCAGACTGATTACTTTGTCATAAGTAGCCTCACCCTTGAAATCAGAATCCCGGAGTAACTGCCCGAACATAGCTACGGCAGACGCAAAACGGAAATCGGAAGATACATTGTTACCTTTATTATCCACAAAAGGAAGTTCTATTTTCCTGCTGACATCTTTATCTGGAGCCTTATAGCGGAGTTTCACTGTCAGAAGTTCGTCAGACCGGTAGGCTTCACACTCACTTTTTCTTTCTTCTGATATTTCAATTCATCCACCTTTCCTGCATACGTATTCTTTCCTCCTACCGGAATCACTTCATAGAAAGCCGTCACCGTGTGCCCTGCGCCCATATCTCCGGCGTCTTTTGCATCATTATTGAAATCTTCATCTTTCAGCAAACGACTTCATAACCTACCAGACGATACGCTTGTACTTGTGCCGGATTAAATTCAACCTGTAACTTAACATCTTTCGCCACCGTATGAAGCGTAGCGCCAAACTCACCGACCAGCACACGGTTGGCTTCCTGCAAATTATCTATATAAGCATGGTTACCATTTCCCTTTTCGGCAAGTACCTGAATCTTTTTATCTTTGTAGTTACCCATTCCATACCCCAGTACAGTCAGGAGCACTCCACTTTTCCGTTCTCTCTCGATTAGCTGTTCCAGTCCTTCTGCCGAAGAAACACCTACATTGAAGTCACCGTCAGAACAAAGGATAATACGGTTATTACCATTAGAGATAAAATTCTTCTTCGCTATTTTATAAGCCAGCATAATACCTGCGCCACCGGCAGTTGAACCTCCCGCCGTCAGTTCATCTATCGCTTCACGAATCTTCTGCTTGTCACTGCCCGAAGTCGATTCAAGTTTTACACCGGCACTTCCTGAATAGGTAACAATGGCTACTTTATCCTTATCACGCAAGTTATTGACCAACAATTTAAGAGAAGACTTCACCAAATCCAACCGATTGGCTCCCCACATAGAACCGGACACGTCAATCAGAAATACCAGATTGGAGGCAGGCAAGTTATCCGTAGGAATCTCCTTTGCTTTCAGTCCGATACGGACAAGACGGTTAGCAGGATTCCAAGGACAGGCTCCGGCTTCCATTGTAATCTTCACAGGATCGTTTCCGGTCGGTTTCGGATAGTCATAAGAAAAGTAATTGACCAGTTCTTCCGTACGGACAGCATCTACCGGAGGCAACTCACCTTTATTGACAAACCGACGCATATTACTGTAAGAAGCTGCATCTACATCAATGGAGAAAGTAGAAAGCGCTGCATCCGCCACCTCTTTGAAGCCATTTTCCTGAAAGGAACCATATTCTTCCGTATTCACACACATATCATACGCAGGTGTAGGACATATCGCCATATAAGCGCTTGTTATAGCCTTAGTCTTCCGGGTTCCGTAGCCAACCACCACGCATTCTTCCAACGCAACCTCATCAGCTTTCATCCTGATATCCAGTCTGGCAGATTTGACGACTCTGCTTTCTTGTTTGTATCCGATAAACTGAAACAACAACGTCTCCCCTTCTTCGCTTGAATAGCATATTGTCCATTTACATTTGTCACCGTACCTTTGGTAGTACCTTTCAGCATTACAGAACAACCGACAATCGGAGTCCCGTCCGCAACATCCGTCACCGTACCCGTCACAGTCAGCGTCTGCGCGTTCACCACACCTAAAGAAACAACTGCCATGAGCAGTACGAGCATCATTGCTCTGAATTGATTTGCTTTCATAACTTTATCGTTTTAAAATGTTACTATTAATTCGCTTTTGATATAGAGATGCAGATTTCACACAGATTCCATAAACCGATTGAAGTTTTTTATTTTTCTTCCGACAGTTGCTATATTTAGTCCCAATCCCTATCTTTGGCAACAAAAACAGTTTTGTTTTTCAAAAGAAACATATCAAAACTATCGGACGAGGAATTACTGACACATTATACAAAGTCCGGTGATACGGAATATTTCGGTGAGCTATACAACCGTTATATCCCGTTACTGTATGGACTTTGCCTGAAATATCTGCAAGATGAAGACCGTGCACAGGAAGCGGTGATGCAATTGTTTGAAGATTTATTGCCGAAAACGGGCAACTACGAGATAAAAGTCTTCAAGCCGTGGCTCTACCGGGTAGCCAAAAATCATTGTCTGCAACTTCTGCGAAAAGAAAACAAAGAAATTCCGTTAGATTATACGATCAACGTTATGGAATCCGACGAATTTCTGCATCTATTAAGTGAAGAGGAAAGTCCGGAGGAACAACTGAAGGCATTGCATCACTGTCTTGAAAAGTTGCCCGAAGAACAACGGACCAGCATTACACGTTTCTTTTTAGAAGAAATGTCGTATGCCGATATCGTCGAACAGACCGGATTTACTCTGAACAATGTGAAAAGCTATATCCAAAACGGAAAGCGAAACTTAAAAAATTGTATCAAGAAACAGGCCCTATGAAACTATTAGACTACATACGAGGACTCCGCAAAGGAAAAGAGGCACATCGACTGGAGAAAGAGTCGATGAAAGACCCTTTTCTGGCCGATGCTATGGACGGATATGGTCAAGTGGAGGGAAATCATGAACAACGAATCGGGCAACTGCGGATGCAGGTCTCGGCTCGTGCCACAAAGAAAAGGAATCTTTCAAAGAAACAGAATTCGTATGCTGTCACTTGGAGCATTGCCGCCTGCCTGGTAATCGGTATCGGTATCAGCTCTTATTTCCTGTTCCTTAAAAAGAGGATGACGGATGATGTATTCATCGCTAAAGAAGAGATTCCTTCAGCGGTATTTGAACCTATTAGTCCGAAAGAAGAAATTTCTTCTTTAGCAGAAACTAAGATAAAGCAGGATTCCACTCACGAAGTCACTGCGACGCCAACGGATAAGAAAGATATAGTAGCCAAGAGCAAATCTATTCCAAAAACTCAAAGTGCACCGGTAGCAATAACGCCAGTTATTGAGGAAACCGTCGGGCGGACAGATATACAAGAGGAAAGAATAGTAGCGGATACGGATACTTCACTTTCCGAAGTTCATCAATTGAAGCAGCCAAAGCAGCCACCCCCAATCTGAACCTGATAAAAGGTAAAGTGACGGATGAAAAAGGAGAACCTATCATCGGAGCCAGTGTAGCATATACCGGTACGAATATTGGTACAGTAACAGACCTCAACGGTGAGTTCATATTGAAAAAAGAAAAAGGCAACAAGCAACTGACAGCACAGTTCATCGGTTACGAACCAGTGGAGATTCCCGTAGATACCAGCCGGACAATGCTGATAGCCATGAATGAAGACCAACAAGCACTTAGTGAAGTAGTGGTAGTGGGGTATGGCAAAAATAAGAAGTCCAACGTCGCCGGTGCTACGGCAAAAATAAATTTAAAGGCAAAAGAAAAATACAAGACGCCGCAACCGGTGATAGGTAAGCGCAAATACAAGAAATATCTGGAAGAAAATCTGATTCGTCCGAATGACGAGTCATGTAAGGATGTGAAAGGAGAAGTAGTCCTCTCTTTCTTTGTAGATAAAGAAGGAAGGCCACAGAATATCACTGTCGTTCACGGGTTATGCGAATCTGCCGACAAAGAAGCAATCCGTCTTGTCAAAGAAGGTCCGAAGTGGACGTCCGGTGACCTTCCGACAAGAGTTACGGTAGAGTTTTGATTTCTCTTGCATTCATCTGATTTCTCTTATATTAATTCGTAGCTGGCCATTTGTATCGGCATATCCAGGTTATGGAGCACTTTCTCCAGCAGGATACCTTCCCGATTGTCATATTCATAGCCGAAAGTGGCACGGATTCCTTGCAGGATAAACTGTGTGGCACGGTCTAGAGCCATTGGAAGCTGTCGCCCTGCATCAACGAACCGGTAATCACGCTGGTGAAAGTATCTCCCGTGCCGGGATAATGGGCGGGAAGATACGGACAGGTTACTTTCCAGTAACGATTTCCCTGACGGTTGTACGCATAAACCGAGGTTTTGTGAGGCTCATCGTGCACAGGAACACTTGTGATGATAACGACTTGCGGACCTTTGTCGGACAGGAGACGAAGATATTCTTTCAGTTCTTCGTCTGTATTGTCCGCTTTATAAGGTTTATCCAGCAAATAGAACAGCTCGGTCATATTGGGTGTAACCACATCCGCCTTCTTTATCAAGTGACGCATTTCCTTCACCATTTCCATATCAAAATTGGTATATAGTCTGCCGTTATCTCCCAGTACAGGGTCGGCTACGATCAGGCTGTCCTCATGGCGGAAGTCATTGATAAAATCGGAAACAATCTGAATCTGTTTCGGAGAACCCAGATAACCGGTGTAAATAGCGTCGAACTGCACATTCAGCTTTTTCCATTGGGCGATAATCTTGGGCATTTCATCCGTCAGGTCCAGAAAGGAGAAGTCGGAATATTGCGTATGATTGGACAATACCGCCGTCGGCAAGGGGCAAACTTGAAAACCCATAGACGACAGAATGGGGATAACGACTGTGAGAGAAACACGCCCCATACCGGAAAGGTCATGAACGGCAGCTATTTTCTTTACTTTATTTGCATACATATTTGTTACAATTAGACAATTATTATTCTTATCGATGCGAAAGAAGAGCGGAATCCTTGTTTTCACTCTCTCCAAACAGAGGCTCTATTTAGGGAAAACGAAGGCTCTGTTTCAGTGAAATGAAGGCTCTGTTTACACTAAATAGAGGCTCTGTTTTTAGAAAGAACAGAACCTCTGTTTTTTTAATGGAAGTTCTGTTTGTCCTTGTCCTAACAAAATTACGCTTCCATGGTTCAATCTGGTTTAAAGTTCTGATTCCTCTCCTTTCGGAAAAGAGGGAGGGCTGAAAGCAGGCAGTTACACAATGTTGATAATAAGCGGTTCATGTATTCACCTACACCTCCCCCTACGGGTACTCCTCCTTCCAGAAGGAGGAGAATTGTAGATACTATCGACTTAAGGCGGGCTCATTGTTTTTAAATCAAATAGATTCTGGAACAAATAAACCGGAACTATGTCAAAATCACCAATACTTCCCGTGCCCCGTGTGCTCCCATAACCAACGCCTGTTCGATGTCCGCCGTCTTTGACGGACCGGAGATGAACGTACCGAATTTATAATCCTGCCCGTCCAGTTCACGATAAGCATCATACATTGTATTTACTATTTTATTACGGTCAATCAGAATCACCAACCGTTCGGAGATAAAATAGAGCGCTTTATATTTCACTTCCTGCGGAATCCAGATAGCACCGTTCTCGCTACGCCTATCTCTCCTTTAATCACTGCCACATCTGTTCCGTCCAACTCTTTCGGATCGTCCAGATTATCCGGATTAAACGTTGCACAAGAAATATCCGGCAAGACGGAGGCAATACGCATCGCATCCGGATAGTTCCTGCGGATCACTGCATTTACATCTTCTCCTTCTCCCAACACGACAGCCGTACCGCCCACCGCACGGCTAACGGCACAGAACTGTTCTATCTTATCGGGATAAGCCAACCGTTTCATAGCTGCAATGTCCGGCTTCTCGTAACGAGTTCCGGTATTCTTACGAATACGGGCTAATATTTCTTCCTTACTGCTCATTTTGTTTCCTCCTTTCCCTGTACTTTATTTTTCTTCCACATTTCGTTGAATGACTCTTTTGCAAATTCGGGCAGTTCACGTCCCTTTCCCCAATCATCGAGATCATTGTACTTCATAAAGCGGGGCAGACCGTTTATCACCGGAGCCGCCCACAAAGCCGCATTAAACAGTGCGGGACGTTCCATTAAGAACTTCATGCCACCGGACATGATTTTCTTTCCGGTGTTCGCCTTTCCCAGTCCGTCCAAATCCTGACGCCATTTATAAATCTGTTCCGCCAAATCTACTTTCACGGGACAGACATCGGAGCAGGATATGCACAAAGAACAGGCGGAAAGATTATCGTAATACTTCTCCGGGTCATGTGCCATACCGAGATTGATTCCGATAGGCCCGGGAATAAGTAGGTGTAAGAGTATCCCCCACTCCGGCGATATACCGGACAGGTATTCATGCATGCACCGCAACGGATGCAGTTCAATGTCTTGATGTGGTCCGGCTTGGAAAGTATGGTACTGCGGCCGTTATCCACGATGATAATATGGTATTCACCGCCTTCGCGGGGACGACGGTAATGAGAAGTATAGGTGGTCACCGGCTGTCCGGTAGCCGAACGGGCAAGCAGTCGGGTAAATACCCCCAAAGCGTCCAAATCCGGCACAATCTTTTCCATACCGAGGCGGCGATATTCAGTTTCGGGAAAGAAGTCCCATATCGGCATTTCCTTCATTGGTACAGACCACGATATCACCGGTAGAGGCCACGGCAAAGTTCGCGCCCGTCATGGCTGCTTCCGCATTCAGGAAAAGGTGGCGCAGGTTCTTGCGGGCAGCGTGCGTCAGGTAAGTCGGGTCGAAGTTTCCTTTCTCCGTACCCATTTCCTTTTCAAAAAGTTCGCCCACTTGCTCGCGTTTGATGTGAATGGCGGGCAGGACGATGTGGCTCGGTTCAAGATGCATCAGTTGAAGGATACGTTCGCCCAGATCGGATTCCACGACGTCAATGCCGCGCTCCATTAAAAAGGGGTTCAGTCCGCATTCTTCGGCAAGCATAGACTTGCTCTTGATAAAATGACGCACATTATGTTCGTTCAGAATCTCGTAGACAATGGCACAATATTCATCGGCATCTTTCGCCCAATGAACGATTGCTCCGTTGGCGGTGGCATTCTTCTCAAATTCCAGTAAAAGTTCTTCGAGGTGACTGTTGGAATATAGTTTCAACTCACAAGCCTTGTTGCGCAGTTCCTCCCATTCGGAACTTCCTTGCTCATCTTATCCCTTTTGGCACGGACCAGCCAAAGAGTTTCATTATGCCATGCTGCCATTTTGCTGTCCTGCAAGAATTTCTCGGCAGCCTTTGAATGTCTGGTACTCATGATTGCGACGCTAAGATTTCTACTATATGGATAATTCTAATCGGCAGATGTTCCCGTTCGATAACGCCTTGCATGTGCATCAGGCAGGAACTGTCCGCCCCGACAATGTATTCGGCTCCGGTAGCCATATGGTCTTTCACCTTGTCACGTCCCATGCAGACGGATACCGCCTGTTCTTCTACCGCAAACATTCCCCCGAAGCCGCAGCACTCGTCAATATGGCTCGGTTCAAAGACTTCGATACCTTCCACAAGATTTAGCAAATCACGCAACTTATTGTAATAAGGGATATTCAACTCGCTCGGAGCGGAATTAAACAATTCGCGCACGCCGTGACAACTGTTGTGTATGCTGACCTTATGCGGAAAGCGTGCAGGCAGTTTCGACGGTTTTATCACATCGTGAATAAAATCACAGAGGTCATAAATCTTTCCCGCACTTTGGCAAACGTGCCCTTCTTTCTTCAAAATACCGGATGATTCTCTTTCACAAAAGCCACACAACTGGCCGAGGGACCGACGATATAATCGTACTCCCGGAACAGGTCGTCAAAACGGAGCGCCAACTTAGCCGATTCACCTTCAAAACCGGCATTTGCCATTGGCTGTCCGCAACAGGTCTGATCCAACGGATAATCGACGTCTACTCCCAAACTTTTCAATAGTCTATACGATGCCACCCCTACATTGGATAAATAGCATTGATATAACAAGGAATAAACAAACCTACTTTCATAATATATTATGTAAAAATTATAAGCATCCTCTGCTACATCCGCCTATGTGTCTAGCGGATATCAATTAGTTTGTGCGTTTGCAGGCTGAGTCTCCATTTGGGATGTCGCATGACGCAATCCACCGTATCAGCAGTATTAATACAAGAACAAGGCTGGAGGAAAAAATGTTCGGCGGGAAGTAGTTCAAAAATACTGATATCTTGTCCTTCGTAGACTACTTTCACTTCATCGATCCGGTTGATCTTCAGCTCCACGCCTTGTTTGGGCGAGCAAGTCACCCAGTCGACAGATTCGGGCAAGGGGTTCGTACCGTTGGTTTCTACGGTCACGTATTTACCGGCTTCATGCAAGCGGTCGATCAAGGTGTCGTCTATCCAAAGGGAAGGTTCGCCTCCCGTAAGGACAACGGTTACGGCAGGATATTTCTTAACTTCGGCGATGATTTCATCATCGGTCATCATTGTTCCTTCTTCATGCTGTGTGTCGCAAAAACTACATTTCAGGTTACATCCGGAGAAACGGATGAAAATAGCAGGAGTCCCGGTATAATATCCCTCCCCCTGCAAACTGTAAAAGATTTCATTAATCTTTCTCATCGTTCACTAATTTGTTTTGTCCGCTATGGTTTATTCTTCCTTATCTTCCGAATGGTCTTTTACATCATTCGAGGCATTGTCTTTTACAGTGTCCTTCTCGTAAATGACAATATTGCCTTCCGACTCCTGCACCTCTACTTTATAGCATTGCGGAATCTGTTTGCACACCCAGCGGGCAATATTCTCTGCGGTGGGATTGAACGGGAGTACTTCATTCAGGTTCTGGTGGTCGAGTTTTTCCATGACCACTTCTTTAATACGGGTGAAATCTACCACCATACCGTCTGCATTGAGTCGTGCCGAACGGCAGTAGACAGTGATAATCCAGTTGTGACCATGTAGACTGGCGCATTTGCTGCGATACGGGAGCACCAGCTTATGAGAAGCCGATATCTCCAAACGTTTGATTACTGTAAACATTGTTATACGTCTTTTTTTAGGTTATATGCATCTAATGTCACCTCGATGCAATGACAAAGGTAATATAAAAAGAGTTTCCATTCAGCAAATCCGATGTTTTTTTCCTGTTTTTACACTATCTTTGCTGCATGAAAACTCTCTGTATCATTTTAGGAAGCATCTCCCTGCACTCGGCATTCTCGGTATCTTTCTGCCGTTGTTGCCCACGACTCCTTTTCTGTTACTCACAGCCGCCCTTTATTTCAAGGGTTCGCCACGATTATATAACTGGTTACTGAATCACCGGCACTTCGGTCCTTATATCCGTAACTTCCGCGAGAATAAAGCAATTCCGCTCCGAGCCAAAGTTATCTCACTTGTGCTGATGTGGGGAACAATGCTATATTGCATCTTCTTCCTCATTCCTCTGCTATGGGTAAAAATTCTCTTGGGGTTGATTGCCGCAGGGGTCACTTATCATATTCTCTCTTTCAAGACATTAAGATAGTTGGAAAGTCCCTGACGGGCATCTGCCAGTTTATCTTCCCAATGTTTTACGGAGTTCTGCCCAATAATATCGGTTACATATTTTACGGAGATAAACGGAATTTCCTTGGCACGGCAGACAAATGCCTGTGCATAGGCTTCCATATCTACTACGTCTCCGCTGACGTGAGTCAGTTCTGTCAGAAAGCTATCCCCCGTATTACAAGTTCCATTCTCCGTCCAGTGCCTGCAATAACCTTTCGCTTCGAGCAAAGCTGCAGAATCGATTTCGCATTCGATTCCCAGACCTGCCAGCTTCTGCATATCACGGTCTACAAACTTCCGGCAGACAAAAATATCCCCAACCTGATGATTGACAGCCCCCGCACTTCCGATATTTAAAACCAAGTCGGGTTGCACCTGACGAATAGCCTCAGCCAGATGAAAGGCTGATTTTACTTTACCAATACCTGTGCGGATGTAATAAGGTTCTACATCAGGCCACTTTATTTCCACAAATTCGCCTTGGACGGCGTAGGTTACTAATATCTTCAACATAACACGTTTCCAAAAATAGATTACTATTACTGTTTCTTATGTCACTAGAAACTTTGCAAAGATATAAATATTTTTTCTTCTGATGTGTTGGTCACTTCAATATCACAATCATTCATCTCAAAACAGATTCCGCCAAAATGACCCATACCTATATTTATTAATAAAGAAGGAAAATGACAATTCAATACAGTACAAAATCTGCTCAAAATACCATTAACAATAGATACCGAATATACTATTTTGAACTAAAAAGAACATTTTATCCCGAAAAGTTTTTGTAATATCAGAGTTAATCGTATTTTTGTGTACAATTTTGGTGTAGTGATGACAGAAGAAGAAAAAAAGTTATTGAAAACCTTTGAAACGCAACTACGGCATTTGATATATATCCACGATGAATTAAAGCGTGAAAATGCCGAATTGAAGAAGCTTCTTGATATGGAAAAGCTAAAAAATGAGAAGGTACAGGCTCAATACGATGAATTGGAAGTCAGCTATACGAACCTAAAGACAGCTACGGCAATCACCCTTACGGCAGCGACGTAAAAGAGACGAAGTTGCGATTGTCAAAATTAGTGCGTGAAGTCGATAAATGCATCGCTTTGTTGAATGAATAAAGAAGGAGATGTATGAACGATAAGATAAAAATAAACCTGCAAATAGCAGACTCAAACTACCCGTTAACCATCAACCGAGAGGAAGAACAAACGGTACGGGAAGCCGCCAAGCAGGTAAATATCAGGCTTAATAAGTACCGGGAAGTATACAAAAATCTGGAACCGGAAAAAATTATTGCCATGGTAGCCTATCAGTCTCGTTAGAGAAACTGCAATTAATGCAACGTAACGATACCAGCCCTATGTGGAGAAGGTAAAAGAACTAACTGAATTGCTGGAAGATTATTTTAAAGAGGAATAAGAACGACCGGCCATTCGCTGATAAGAGAGAAACAACCACGCACTGCACAATATCCAAGCAAAGCCCTGCTTGGATATTTGGCGGTGCGTTTTTATTTATATACTTAAATTAAATGTAGAATGATAGCAATAATAGCAACAGCAATTGCTTGCTTCATCGTAGGAGGATTACTTTCATACATACTATTCCGGTATGCACTGAAATCCAAATACGACAACATCCTGAAAGAAGCGGAGACGGAAGCTGAAGTAATTAAGAAAAACAAGCTGCTGGAAGTGAAGGAGAAATTCCTGAACAAAAAGGCGGATTTGGAAAAGGAAGTGGCACTGCGTAATCAGAAGATCCAGCAGGCGGAAAACAAATTGAAACAGCGTGAAATGGTACTCAGCCAGCGTCAGGAGGAAATCCAGCGCAAGAAAATGGAAGCCGAGGCTGTAAAAGAAAACCTGGAAGCACAGCTTGTTATTGTTGACAAGAAGAAAGAGGAACTGGACAAACTGCAACAGCAGGAAATCGAGAAACTGGAAACAATCTCCGGACTGTCTGCCGAAGAAGCAAAAGAACGTCTGGTAGAATCACTGAAAGAAGAAGCTAAAACGCAGGCTCAATCATTCATCAATGATATTATGGATGATGCCAAACTGACTGCCAGCAAAGAAGCAAAACGTATCGTTATCCAGTCTATCCAACGGGTAGCTACGGAAACTGCAATCGAAAACTCCGTAACGGTATTCCATATCGAATCGGATGAAATCAAAGGACGTATCATCGGACGTGAAGGACGTAATATCCGTGCTTTGGAAGCAGCCACCGGTGTGGAAATCGTTGTTGATGATACTCCGGAAGCAATCGTTCTTTCCGCATTCGACCCAGTTCGACGTGAAATTGCCCGTCTGGCACTGCATCAGCTTGTGACCGACGGACGTATCCACCCCGCACGCATCGAAGAAGTAGTGCCTAAAGTACGTAACAAGTAGAAGAAGAAATCATAGAAACCGGTAAACGTACAACGATCGACCTTGGTATCCATGGTCTGCATCCTGAACTGATCCGTATTATCGGTAAAATGAAATATCGTTCTTCATATGGACAGAACCTGTTGCAACATGCACGTGAGACAGCCAATCTCTGCGCTGTAATGGCATCGGAACTGGGTCTGAACCCGAAGAAGGCGAAACGTGCCGGCTTGTTGCATGATATAGGTAAAGTGCCTGATGAAGAACCGGAATTGCCACACGCATTGCTGGGCATGAAACTCGCAGAGAAATACAAAGAGAAACCGGACATCTGCAACGCCATCGGTGCTCACCACGATGAGACGGAAATGACGAGCCTGTTGGCTCCTATCGTACAGGTTTGTGATGCTATATCCGGTGCACGTCCGGGAGCACGCCGCGAAATCGTAGAGGCTTATATCAAGCGTCTGAATGATCTCGAACAATTGGCGATGTCTTATCCGGGTGTAACCAAGACTTATGCAATCCAGGCAGGACGCGAACTCCGCGTTATCGTTGGTGCGGATAAGATTGACGACAAGCAGACAGAAAGCCTGTCCGGCGAAATCGCTAAGAAAATCCAGGATGAGATGACTTATCCGGGACAAGTGAAGATTACCGTAATTCGTGAAACACGTGCGGTTAGCTTCGCTAAATAAAAATCAGAATACAAAAAAGGATTCAATAGATGAAGAGGGCGAAGCAATTCGCCCTCTTTTAATATACACTGTAATTAATACTTAGCAGATTATTCATTTTTACCCCGTAAACATCAATCTATGAATAAGTTTCAATTCGAAGTTTGTGCCAATTCAGTAGAAAGCTGTCTGGCAGCACAAAAAGGCGGAGCCAACCGGGTAGAACTATGCGCAGGCATTCCGGAAGGCGGAACAACTCCTTCTTATGGAGAAATCTCCGTAGCACGTGAGGTTCTCGATGCAACTCGTTTGCACGTCATTATCCGTCCTCGGGGCGGTGACTTCCTCTACTCTCCTATCGAAGTAAAGGCAATGCTGAAAGATATAGAAATGGCCAAACAGCTGAAAGCTGACGGGGTCGTATTTGGTTGTTTAACTGCCGAAGGAGAAATTGATCTTACTATCATGCAAGAGTTAATGAAGGCAGCACAAGGATTGTCCGTTACTTTCCACAGGGCTTTTGACGTTTGTCGTGATCCGAAGAAAGCACTGGAACAAATCATTGCACTTGGCTGCAATCGTATTCTCACTTCCGGTCAACAACCAACTGCCGAATCAGGCATCCCTTTGCTCAAAGAATTACAAGAGCAAGCGGCAGGAAGGATTATCCTACTTGCAGGATGCGGCGTCAATGAAAAGAATATTCATCGAATCGCCTCGGAAACAGGGATACGGGAATTTCATTTCTCTGCACGTGAAAACATCAAAAGCGGAATGAATTATAAAAATGAATCAGTATCCATGGGCGGCACTGTACATATCGACGAATACGAACGAAACGTAACTACCGCCCGGAGAGTTATGGATACGATTCAAGCTACAAATAAGGAATGACCGTGATATAAATACCTGTGATAATAGCCGAAGTAATCACTCCGGAAATATTAGCGCCCAAAGCATCGCCCAGAACAAATGAGTCCGGATTATCCTTGCTCACGATCTTCTGGCAACTTTAGCCGTAGTGGGAACACAGCTAACAGCTGCAATACCAATCACCGGATTATAATTGCCGCGTTTGATGAAATACATGATATAACCACCGATAATCCCTCCGATGCCGGAAAGCAACAGTGCTACAATACCCAGAACTAGTAACTTCAAGATTTTAGGATCAAGCAACAGGTGAGCGTCGCAAAGTACACCCAACAAAAGTCCTAACATAAAGGTAGAACCATAAAGTAACGGACCACTAACAAAATCATATATATGTTTCATGCCCGATTCGCGAACGCAACCCCCAGAAACAAAGAGAAGAACAAAGGAGAAGCAACCGGAAACAAGAAACAGAGAACAGCACAAAGAACAGCCGAGAAAGCCAGCTTCACTTTAGCGTCATAATTCTTCGGAGCCTTTTTCGTTACCATTTTAATGGCACGGAACCGTTTTGGTACTAACAATTTCACCAGATAAGGATACCCCCCATACGTCAACCCCAAATACAGATAGGCAACTACGGTAATGGGAACAAACAAATGCTTTGCCAATGCCAGCGAAGTAAACAATACCATTGGACCGTCAGCACCTCCTACCATAGCAACAGAAGCACTTTCTTTTAAAGTCAGTCCGAGAGCAGCAGCGATAGGCACCGTCAGGAAGGTACCCAGTTCGGCACACAAAGCAAGGAATATACTAGCAAAGGGTTTCTGAAGCAGGAAGCCTACATCCAGCAGGGTTCCGATCCCCATAAAGACAAAACAGGCTATCAGTCCGTTACTGAATGTAAGGGTGTAGACAGGTTGTAGAAAGTCTATCTGCATCGTATTCATCAGTGCATCCGTGTCCGAAAGCATCGGATCGAGAAAAAGGTTGCCTAATGTGCCGTCGGGCATAATCAGTGTCCCGCAGTTGATAGCTACCATTCCCAACCCCATTGGGATCATAACCATAGGTTCAAGCACTCCTTTCCAGCCTAGATAGATAAGCAGTAAACCGAGAAGTACCAGAAAGATTCTGGCAGAAGCGAGGAACCAACCGCTCGCCATCATTGTGCCAATGCCTTGAAATAAGGTCGCGAAATCTATATTTTCCATAAATAAGTGTCTTTTTATTGTTTGTTAGCAGTAGGTTTCTTTGAGTTTTTCTTGTTGATATGTGCCCGTTCTTCTTCCTTGAGAAAGAATTCACGGGTATCCCGCGGATAATAATAGTCCAGCAGAGTTTCATCCGAAGCTCCGTGACTTACACCATGATAATAACCGGCGTAACCGGTAAAGTTACGGTTGATACCACGGCTGAAGTCTTCACGATAATCCCCCAATGCTTCTTCTGCTTCAAGCGGTATCTGTCTGACAAGTTTCTCCACTTTCTGACGATGCTGCCGCCAGCGATGAAGGCGGATTAGCTCCAGCTTGTGGGAACTATAAAAGTCAAACGAATCGGCAGCATAAGCAATCAGTTTGATAACTGCCGCGACAAAGAAGCCTATGAGAAAGGTTAACCCCATCATAGCCAATGTGGATAATAATAAATGAATCATAGTAATATAAAAACTAGTTGTACAATCATTTATGCACAAACAAGACACGTCCGGAAAATGAATATAATCCGAACCTGCTAAACATATTTGCACAAATTCTCAGGAATACTTATGGCAAAGAAGGGCTAAATCAAGATATGGGCTAAGGTATAGATATAATACCTATTGGAATACTTTAAATAGTCAGTATCTGAATATATAATTTTCCTTTTATCTTCGGATAGACGGAAAGTTCTAGAACTCAACAACTGTACAATCGTAGGTATATCATTAAATTTCAGTGTACGGACAGGAGATATGTTTCTTGGAAGAGAAAAAGCAGTCAATATGCCGAAATCATAATGTTCCGCAGGTGCCGAAGAAAATCCGGTAGGCGAGACGTCACAAAGAACCGGGACTCCGGTTTCTTCCCGAAATCCCTGCAAGTCTTCTTCATTGGAGAACAAACCTACTCCAACAAGTAAAAATGCAAGTGACAGTATGCACAATAGATACTTCATAATAACTCTCCTACAAACGTAACAATTAATTCGCACAAAAGTGCGCCCGATAGAGAGAATTAACGAATATTGCATTCTGTCACACTACATTACTACCTTCCTATCCTACATTTTTCTACAACCCGTGAATGGTTTTCATCAGTTGTTCTCCCAGTCCGATAGTATATCCTTGAGATACAAAGACCACCCGGTTGAACGTATCGGCAATAATAAACATAGGAAGAATATCCGAATTAGAAAGATTCATCGACTTAGCAATCTGATTTTGGATACGATTGTCTATATCTACCCCATAAGCAATAGTAGAAGGTAGTCCCTGAAACTCCGCAGGATGAAACTTCTTGTATTGTTCCTCGGAGGGGAAAAGAAGAACAATCTTTCTACCCCATTTCTCAAACTCACTGCCCAAAGCAGCAATGTCTCTCAAAGCATGGTTGGTAGGTTCCTGCCCTACTCCCAACACACCGACAACAAAATATCCCCTTCCACAAGTTTGTAGAATACTTTGTGATGTTGATTGTATTTCTTCATCTCCTAACGGACGATAGAGCGATTCCGAATCAAAATTTCCAATCACCTGTACCTGTTCTTTGCTTTCTCTCATCACCAATTCAATATCGGTAGTCGCTTCCGGTTTCACATTAAAGAAAGTGATATTGGAAAGCACTGCACCACTTGCCATACGGCTTCCGGTGACTAACATATAATACCCGGAATCCAGTTTTGCTCCATTCTTTAGAAGATTCGCCACGTAGCACCTTTTCCCATATCTACATCCCCCTCATCATAATTCAACAGTTGGAATACCCCGTCTTTGAACTTGGAAAGCGTAAAATGAGAATAATACTTCGGATCGGGCAATGAGGCAATAGGTTTATAAGCAGCACGCAATATGCCGGTAGTGGCCTGTACAGGAGAACTTGTAGAGAAATTCACATCAAAAGTATGTCCCTCCTTATCAGTATACTGCACTTTCCCTGTCACCTTATCTATCCGAGCAGGTATACCTAAAGTACGTGCCATTGCCACAAAGAAGATATCACGCGACTTTTCATCTGCTACACGCGCTTTCCACACTCCTATCGGCGACATAGGTATACGCTGCGAATTCAACTCATTATTGATTTGGATTTCCTTCTTACACCATTCTACCAACGTATCGGTTCTTTTATAAACTCCCCTGCTTCTTCCTTTGAAATGACTTTCTTGAAAAAAGAACGGTAAGGTGTCAACATTTCATTCTCTACACGTGGATTGCAATCTCCGCACATGCCCATAAGTCCGTTTCCTGAGGATCAGGAGCATTCTTCAAATGATCTTCCAATACTTCCAAAGAGACATCCCTCCAGTCCTTTGCAGAAAGTTGTTGTAATAAGGGCAAAGCAAGTCCTTCTCTATCACATTCGGTTGCCGACTTCCGGAAATCAAGTAACGTCTGATAGTTTCCCCGCGAAGCGACCAACATTTTCACAAACTGTTCCGTATCGGCAATACCTTCTTGTTGAAACGAAGCCAACGCAGTTTTTGCACGTTCTTCCGTCAGCATCGTGGCAACATACGCATTACGAATAGAATCCTCCTTAGCCAAACGAAGATCATTTCGGCACGCTGTTCCGGAGTTACTTCAGGCAAATTGGCTCCTTCAACCGGAGGAGTGATATCCAAATCCAATGTATATGCTTCTCCTCCTTTCTTATCTAAAACCAAATTCAAAGTATCTTCTTTACCAAAAGACAACTTAGAAAAGCCGAATGCCCCGTCAGCGGAAGCCCATACCAACATATCTCCTTTACCGGCTGTCAACGATGCCCGGCCGTCGGTACCAGTGTATTTGGTAGCTACCGTATAAAACTCGGCATAATTGTACACCTTAAAATCAACTTTGGCTCCGGAAACAGGTTTCCCATTCGCATCTGTCACCGTCACCACGGCTTTTGCCGTCGGAGCATAATTCCCTATTACATTGATTTCAGTATAGTTAGGAGTTTCGAGCATAATCTCCTCCGGACCGTTATAACGTCCGAATACCTTGGTATGCATCAGCATTCCACGACTTGCAGGCGCATTAAACCAACCCAGATTCAAGACCGGTTCCGGTTCGCAAGCCCCGAAGAAATACCATTCACCGTCTGCCCAAGCCTCTACCCACGCATGGTTATCATCGGTATGTGCCAACGGGGAGTATAAACTGACGCGCAGGAATCCCAACGGAACGCAATGCGGCAACAGTAAAAGTGGATTCTTCCCCACAACGCCCGTATGCCGTCTTTACTGAAGCCAAAGGCGAACTAGTGCGGGCGTCACTCGGACGATACACCACCTTCTCATGACACCAGTGGTTCACTTCCAGAATTGCATCTTTCATCGAAAGGCCTTTCACCCTCTCTTTCAATTCTCCATAAAACACTTTTCGCGAATCATCCAGATTCTCATTATTCACCCGGATAGGCAGAACAAAATGCCGGAATAATTCATCGGTGACGTTTTTTCCCCAAGACATTTCGTTACGGGCCTGCTCGGAAAGACGAAGATTCTCCAGATAGTAATTTCCGGAATAATCCGTAATATCCCCTATCGGCATATAGGCATACAAAAACATCAGAGCTTCACGCTCGGAAAGAGTCAAAGTCGAATCGGAAAAGATTGCGAACAAATCTCCATGAGGAAGTGCCCTCTGCTTCTGTTCAAAATCCTGAAACACCTGATTCCGGTAAGCCTCCTCCTTCAGAAAGTGAGATTCACCACAGGAAAACAATACAACCGATAGAATCGGAACAAGTAATAGTCGAATGTGTGTGTTTATATTCATATCTTAATAAAATAAATATGTGAGCTATTTTATGCGTACTTAAAGATACGTTCACAAAATTACAAGTTTTTTTCAGAAAGACGGCACAAGTCCTTGTAAATGTATGTAATAGGTTTGTAATATATACCGTGTTCGAACCTCTTATAAAAAGAAAAAGCAGAAGAAAAAGAAATATTTTATGTTTTACAGCATATAATTCAAAAACATTTCGTATCTTTGCAGTGTTAATAAAGAAAACAAGATGTAAAACCGCTCTTCAAAACGTGGAGGGCAAAAAAAGAGGAAACAAATTATGAAAAAGAATGCAAATGAAAAGATTATGATGTTACAGTACCGTATTAAACGCTATCAAGCAATGGGAAATGGTGCAATGTGCCAAACCCTGAACGGTAAACTTCAAAAACTGCTGTCACAGCAGGTTGCCATGTAAATAAACACACTAATTATATTGAAATAAAGCGAGGAACTTTCGAGTATCCTCGCTTTTTTATACTTTTGTACTCTAAAGATAATAAAACACATCAATTATGAAGAAACTATTAATATCGGTCGCGGTATTCGCCTTTGCCATAGCCTCATTTGCACAAGCACCCGGCTATGAATTCACAACCGTTGTATCCCACAAAGCCACACCTGTCAAAGATCAGTCGTCCACCGGAACTTGCTGGTGCTTTGCCACTGCATCTTTTATGGAGTCGGAACTGCTCCGCATGGGGAAAGGAGAATACGATTTATCAGAGATGTTCATCGTCCGCCAAAAGTACATGAACCAAATGGAAGATAATTATCTCCGACGCGGAAAAGGAAATATCGGCGAGGGAAGCCTGGCACATACTTTTAAAAACGCTTATAAGCAAGTAGGAATTGTACCGGAAGAGGCATACTCCGGTTTGATAGACGGCAACAAAGAACATAACCATGGAGCGTTATCACGTTATTTCAAGGCTTTGGTAGACGCAAATATCGCTTCTAAAAAGCGTACTCCGCAATATTATGCACTTATCAATAATCTGTTCGATACGTATTTGGGTAAGCTGCCGGAGAAATTCACTTATAAAGGAAAGGAATATACACCGCAGTCTTTCACCGAAAGCCTGGGACTGAATATGGATGATTACATAGAACTGACCAGCTTCACCCACAAACCTTATTATGAAATGTTCTCTCCCGAGGTACCGGACAACTGGGAGAACCAGCCGATGTATAATCTTCCGTTGGATGAACTGATTGAAACTATCGACTATGCACTGAACAAAGGATATACCGTATGTTGGGACGGTGATGTCAGCGAACAAGGCTTCTCTTTTAAGAACGGAGTTGCTATCAATCCACAAGTGGAAGACGTAAAAGATTACTCTACTACCGATCGCGCCCGTTTTGAAGTATGCCGAAATATCAACGCCTGGACGAAGTGTTTAAGTTTGAGCACCCTTATCCGGAAATCGCCGTAACACCTGAAATCCGTCAGGAAGGCTATGAAAAGTTTGTAACTACCGACGACCATTTAATGCATATCACCGGCATTGCAAAAGATCAGAACGGTACTAAATATTATATTACCAAGAACTCCTGGGGAGCAGAAAGTAACAAGTCCGGCGGTTACCTGAATATGTCGGAAAGCTATGTACGTGCCAAGACTATCTGCGTTATGGTACACAAAGACTCCCTACCGAAGGAATTGAAACAGAAACTCGGAATCCGATAAAACGTATCGGGCAAATTCTTATAGACTTAGTTGGAAAAAACAGGGCGGAAAAGTAGTATTACTTCACCGCCCTATTTTCTTATTAACCCACTATTAAACCCTTTTTTCTTTTATTTCTTTTTCAGCGTCACATCACTGATTTCTACCACACCACCTTTACCTAGGGAAAGGATAGCTACATAACAATCTTTCAGGATAGCCGCATCATCATCAGTATCGGATACTTCCAGATTGGCATTTGATTTCTTACTGCTGATAGCATTCACCACCTGTCCCATATCATAGTAAACCACTACTTTAGTCCATTTATCAGCATCCTTAATCTTGAAGTTATATTGTGCACCCGAAGCGTTTGGTTGAGCGTCCGCATCATAATCTCTACGCATGAAGAAAGTAGTGTTGTACTTACCGTTATCATTCTTTTCCTCATTCGTCTGCTTGATATATACACTTACCGGAGTGCCGGCTTCCTTAGCTTTTGCATAGAAAGTGAGAACATAGATACCCTTTTCCAGACCGTCGGTAACACGCTGTCCCAAGAATGCCTTGTACCAGGAAATATTCTTTTCGGCTCCGGAGTTGTCAATCTTCATGGCATTCGGATACTTGGCGTCTCCTGTCTGTTCCCAAGCAATGGTAGTCGCTCCGTCAGCTTCATTATTCATGATAAACCATTCTCCTGCGGTAGCCTTGTTGGCGTTAGTTACTTTAGTTTTCACTTCGGTAGCAAACTTTTCGTTTTTAATCAGATTTTGAGCACTTACGCTTACTCCCGCGATAGCCAAAAGGCCGGCAAATAATACTTCTTCATCTTATAGCAATTTAATTGTTAATATCTCAATTTCTATTCTTTCTTATTTTACTTGTTGAATGACAAATTTATAATTCCCGGTCATTTTCTTTTCTTCTGCTTTCAGTGTGATCCGGTAAATCTCCTTACCCCATACATTAGACAGGCGCGGATCATCTAACTTGACAGTTTCCAGTTCGGCTTTAAATTGAGCCGGATAGTCCAGTTCCACCTTCTGTCCTCTGACTTCGATACGCACTTTGCCCGGCGACGGAAATGTAACATTTCCCCAAGTCAGGAAGTTTACCTGATTAGGCGCCAGCACTTCATTTAATGTATAGTTGTCGGCCACCACCAACTTACGGTCATCCAGTTTATAAGAACGAACCCAGCTTTTTACTTTCGCTTCTGCCGGATAGGCAGCAGCTATATCAGTAGAGAAAAAGCGATTCTTCTCATTACACACCGTATTGGTAGCCTTATAGTCCTGACCGAATTTCTGCGATATCCCGTTAATCATCGGCAAGTTATGATAATCACTCTGCATCGTCCAAATCTTATAGCGGTCCTTTCCAAATGTCTGTTTGGTATATGTGCCCACGCCGGCGTCAATCAATACGGGAATCGTATTCAGATACAAAGAGAATGTGCCCGCATCATTATGATTGTGGCTTTCGTTATTGAACCCTCCTTTGGCTGCTACAAACATTCCATGTTTATTCTTCATATAGCAGAATTCCGTTTCGGGATACCAAGTCACGTCCGGCATCTCATGTTTAGGGGTGGCTTTGGCAAGATCATTACAGCAAAGCAGGGACTGGAGAGAACGGAAAGCATCATTACCCATTGTAGCATACGGCTTTCTGCCATTCAATAGATAAGCGGCAAAATGCATCATCTCCTCACTGTTCACAGCCTTACCGAAACGATAGATCAATAAAGGATCACCCCCGCCTTGTGCAGATGCATCGGCAAAGTTTACGACCCAGCCATTGCCTACATAAGAGCGTGACATATATTCACCCATTCGGCGAATCATCGGTTCCTGAAACAAGGATATTTTGCCACCCGTACCGTCAGAAAGAATCTGAAGATAATCATAAAGTTTACCGGCTGCGTGTCCCCAGTAGGATGTTCCTTCTTCACAAGCCCCGTCGGATTTCACAAAGTTTATGAACTTATCCACCGATTTCATCGAACGGTAAACGGCTTTGACCAGTTTATCCTTGTTGTTCTCCATTAATAAGAAACATTGCAGCGCATTGGAGTTACACCATGGATTCCAGTTGTTGATAATCTCTCCCGGCCGCCAGTTGAAAGCCATCCACCACATATCATCATCATTCATATAAGGATCGAGAATGCGTTCTTTAATAGCTTTACGTATTTGAAGAGACACCACGGGGTTAATTTTGTCGAACGGTTTACGGAAAAAATAGTGTACCCATGCCATTAAAGCACCATAACCACCGGAACCAAGATCGATAATCTGTTCGCGGAAATCAGGAAGTGAACGTTTACTGCTCTGGCGAGGCAAATGTGCAGACAAAACCCATGAATTCATCTCGCAGCTCATGTAAGCTCCGTTTAATAACTGGTCGATAAAACGTCCCTTTCCTTCGGCCAGTTCAGCAAGCATCAACGCATTCAATGCCTGGCGGTTGGCGTCATAAGGAGCTTCCATTACTTTACGATTACCACTACGTTCGTATTCCAGATAAGCAGTGGCAGGAATCAGTTTCCATTTATAATCGAGAAGTTTCTCACCGGCTGCGATAAGACGTTGCTTGTTAGGCCCCATTAACGAATCCCAGGCTGCCCGATCGGTATAAGCCGGGTAAGGCACCCAAGCTTGTTTCATTACTAATACGTTTTTCAACGTAGCTTCATCAGCCGCTTTTGCAGCATATTTCGTTCGGTGTAAGCATTGGCTTTGAAAGAAAGACTTCCCAAAGTTGCAACCAGAAGAAAACAAAGTAAATGTTTCATTCGATTCATGGTATTTTGTTCATTTAAGTATGGCAAAGATAGCGCATCTCCCTAAAAACGAGGTGAACAAATCATACGAACCTGATGACAAAATAGTACAGAGTTCAAGAATTGTACTCACAGAGAGCTTAAATTAAGTATTCAAGTCATAAAAGCGATGATTTTATCCTGCAAAAAACAGAGGCTCTATTTGAGTAAAACAGAGGCTCTGTTTGGGGTAAATAGAGGCTCTGTTTGAGTGAAATAGAGGCTCTGTTTTATTCCCAGTCACTGAACTCGAAACTGAGCTGTTCCCAGACTCCGTGTTGCTCATCGGCTTCTTCTTTCGGATTGGAAACGGAAAGTCCGATAAGGCGGATCGGATGTTGCTCGTATTCCACTGTTTTCAATAATTCCTTGGCGAGTGGAAGCACGCGGTCCAGCGTCGTCAACTCCTGCGACTGGGTGATACTGCGGGTGATCTGACTAAAATCATGGAACTTGATTTTCAGCGTCAGAGTGTTTCCCTTGAACTCTTTTCGTTGCAGTCGTTCTATCAGTTCTACCGCCATGTGATATAGTTCGATAATAACAGATGAACGGGAGGAAATATCCCGTTCCAATGTACGCTCGCACCCGATAGATTTACGAATACGAACCGCTTCCACAGGACGTTCGTCAATCCCTCGTGCACATTCGTAATAAAGTGATCCTACTTTGCCAAAATGCGCGGTCAATGTCTCCAATGAACATTTCCGCAGTTGAAGCCCGTTACGGATTCCCAACAGATGCATTCTCTTTGCCGTGACAGGTCCCACTCCCCAAAAGGATTCAATAGGCAGACGGGCGATGAACTCGAGTGCCTGTTCCGGATGAATGGTACACAACCCGTCCGGTTTACGATAATCCGAAGCTATTTTGGCAAGAAACTTATTATAAGAAATCCCGGCAGATGCAACGAGATTCAACTGGTCGCGAATCTTCTGCTTTATTTCCTTCGCTATATCCACAGCCAAAGAAATACCCTTCTTGTTCTCCGTCACATCCAGGAAAGCCTCATCCAAAGAAAGCGGTTCAATGATATCGGTATATTCATGAAAGATTTCATGTATCTGTCGGGAAACGGACTTATAGACATCCATTCGGCCCGGTACGAAAATTAACTGAGGACAAAGGCGCTTTGCCTTCTGTGAGGACATCGCAGAACGGACACCGTAACGCCGGGCTTCATAGCTGGCAGCAGCTACTACTCCTCTTTCTTCGGCATGACCGACTGCCAGAGGTTTTCCCCGAAGCTCCGGATGATCACGCTGTTCTACGGATGCGTAGAAGGCGTCCATGTCAATGTGTATGATCTTTCTCTGAACCATTTCTTGCGATTAAAAATGCAAAGTTACTACAAAAAAGTGAAATGCGGAAAGATATAGTGATAGAATTGAGTTACAAGGGTTTTGGTTGAAGTGGCGATAATCCGTGAAGCCATTACAATCCCTGCCGAAGCCAAATCCTGAC
>ENA-OQCK01000160-OQCK01000160.1-human-gut-metagenome-genome-assembly--contig:-NODE-160-length-40341-cov-3.885438_pt1 | contig 40341 bp, 49 predicted proteins | sample MGYA00242498_ERZ504578 | MGnify/ENA primary metagenome ERZ504578 (study PRJEB26092, sample SAMD00036229) | human gut metagenome | host: Homo sapiens | study: EMG produced TPA metagenomics assembly of...
GATCCACCTTCTTGTTTGGTGAGAAGTGAGCCCGATTTGAACGGCCATTCGTCCAGCAACCTCACTCATTGGTACCAAAGAGGCAATTGTCCTTCAAGGTCTCGAACCGTTTCGTAAGCCACCCCAGTTGTCTTGGCAGTCACCATGGCATCAGCCAATTCAGGGGCAGCAGCCATGTGCAAGTAGGTGAAGAGCAAGAGGTCTTCACGAAGGAAGCCATATTCTTCAGCGAGGGGTTCTTTGACCTTGACTACCAATTCAGCTGCCCAAGCCTCTGCCGCAGTAGCAACGATAGTTGCCCCTTGTTTAGGATGAAGTTGCCTTTGAATGTTCGTTTACGGTGAAGAAAGGAGAGCCGGTTGCAGAAGCGGAGAAGATTATCGCTTCGCTGGAAACGCGGAAGGATGGAGTGAAGTATCCAGCGGAGATAATTCCGGTGCGCCTTTCGGAAATCTACCAGATTAATGAAGCATACGAGTGGGTGGATACTACTATAAAGGAATTGTTGAAGAAGGATTTCCAGGGAGCCGAGGAAGACATTGCCAAGATGCAGCAGATGATGGAAGAAAGCAACATCGGTCCTAAGAAGAAGGATGCATGGCTGGCTTTTGGCATCGCGCTTTGTGTTATTTTCGCCAATGAAGTGGACGGTATGGAATGGCGTACCTTGGTGGACGGAAACCGGGAAGCGCCCATATTGCTGAACACGTCTACCGGTGAATGGATAGACCCCATGAAGCTGGTTTGGAGCAAAGTAAAGGCAGGAGGTAAAGTGAATCTGCCGGAGATATACAGCTCCTTGTTCTAAGGTCCGGTCATCTCGGTACTGTGATTTTCAACTTTCAATTTTCATTTTTCAACTATTAAAGCATTGGCAGCAGTAAATTCAATTCTTCAGGTGGAAAACTTGACCAAGTCGTTCGGTGACTTGGTACTATTCGAAAATATTTCTTTGGGCTTGTCCGAGGGACAGCGTGTCGGGTTGATAGCCAAGAACGGCAGTGGCAAGACGACATTGCTCAATATCCTTTCCGGCAAGGAAGGGTATGACAATGGCACCATTTCCTTCCGTCGTGATTTGCGTGTGGGTTATCTGGAACAAGACCCGCAATATCCCGAAGAGCTGACCGTGCTCGAAGCGTGCTTCCATCATGGCAACAGTACTGTCGAGTTAATCAAGGAATATGAACGTTGCATGGAAACGGAGGGGCATCCCGGCTTGGACGAAATTCTGGTGCGTATGGACCATGAAAAAGCTTGGGAGTACGAGCAGAAGGCGAAACAGATTCTGTCTCAACTTAAAATACGTGATTTCAGTCAGCACGTAAAACATCTGTCCGGCGGGCAGTTGAAGCGTGTGGCACTTGCCAATACCCTTATCACTGAACCCGATTTGCTGATACTGGACGAGCCTACCAACCACCTCGACCTCGATATGACGGAGTGGCTGGAGGAATATCTCCGCCGGAATAACCTCAGCTTGTTGATGGTGACACACGACCGTTATTTCCTCGACCGTGTATGCTCCGAAATCGTAGAGATAGACAACCGGCAGATTTATCAGTATAAAGGCAATTACAGTTATTATCTGGAGAAGCGCCAAGAGCGTATCGAGGCCAAGACTGTGGAGATAGAACGTGCCAATAACCTCTACCGCACAGAGCTGGAATGGATGCGCCGCATGCCGCAAGCCCGCGGGCACAAGGCACGCTATCGGGAGGATGCCTTTTACGAGTTGGAGAAGGTGGCAAAGCAGCGTTTCAACAACGACAATGTAAAGCTGGACGTTAAGGCTTCTTATATAGGCAGTAAGATATTCGAGGCAGACCATCTGTACAAATCCTTTGGTGACTTGAAGATTCTGGATGATTTCTCTTACATCTTCTCCCGTTACGAAAAGATGGGTATCGTAGAATAACGGTACGGGCAAGTCGACCTTCATCAAGATACTGATGGGGTTGGAGCAGGCAGACAGCGGTACGCTGGACATTGGCGAGACGGTCCGCTTCGGTTACTACTCGCAGGACGGCTTGCAGTTTGACGAGCAGATGAAAGTGATTGATGTAGTGCAGGACATTGCCGAAGTCATAGAACTGGGCAACGGCAAGAAGCTGACGGCATCGCAATTCCTGCAACATTTCCTGTTTACTCCCGAGACACAGCACAGCTATGTCTACAAGCTGAGTGGGGGAGAACGCCGCCGCCTCTATCTGTGTACGGTCCTGATGCGCAATCCCAACTTCCTGGTGCTGGATGAGCCGACCAATGACCTCGATATTGTGACGCTGAATGTGCTGGAAGAGTATTTGCAGAATTTCAAAGGATGCGTGATTGTGGTGAGCCACGACCGTTATTTCATGGACAAAGTGGTAGACCATCTGTTAGTGTTCAACGGACAAGGGGACATCCGCGACTTTCCCGGCAACTATACACAATATCGCGACTGGAAAGATGCGAAAGTCCATCAGGAAAAGGAGAAAGAGAAAGAAGCCGCCAAGGCTCAGGAGGACAAGACGGCGAAGGTGCGTCTGAACGAAAAGCGGCGCATGTCTTTTAAGGAAAAACGCGAGTTTGAACAATTGGAGCAGGAGATAGCTGACCTGGAAACCGAAAAGAATGCAATTGAAGAGGCTTTGTGCAGCGGTACTTTGTCTGTGGACGAACTGACGGAGAAGTCGAAACGTTTGCCGGAATTGTCGGACTTGATTGACGAAAAAACATTGCGCTGGCTGGAGCTGAGTGAGATAGAATCGAACTGAAGTTCGAAATTGAAAATTAAGAATTAAAAATTAGAACTGAGAAAGTGGGAAATCTGACGAATTATCATAGCCATAGCCTTTATTGTGACGGGCGTGCCGGCATGGAGGACTTTGTGCGTTTTGCATTGAGTGAAGGTTTTACATCTTATGGCTTTTCATCGCATGCTCCATTGCCTTTTTCTACGGCATGGACTATGGAGTGGGATATCATGGACGACTATCTATCTGAATTCCATCGTCTGAAGGAGAAGTATGCCGGACGTATCGAACTGTATATCGGTCTGGAGATTGATTATCTGAATGAAGCGAGTAATCCGTCCATCGCCCGTTTCAGGGAGTTGCCGTTGGACTACCGTATTGGTTCTGTACATCTTCTCTACAATGACAAAGGGGAAGTGGTGGATGTAGATGTACCTGCGGATACCTTTAAGACCATTGTAGACGGACATTTCTGCGGTGACTTGGAGCATGTGGTCCGTCTCTATTATGGTAGGTTGACGAGGATGCTCGAGCTGGGTGGTTTCGATATTGTGGGCCATGCCGATAAGATGCACTACAATGCGGCATGCTATCGCCCGGGATTGCTGGACGAGCCTTGGTATGATGAGCTGGTTAGGGCGTATTTCGCAGATATTGCCCGTCGCGGCTATCAGGTAGAGGTCAATACCAAAGCCTATCATGACCTGGGTACTTTTTACCCCAATGAGCGGTACTTCTCCTACCTGCATGATTTGGGTGTACGTGTGCAGGTAAACAGTGATTCACACTATCCGGAACGGATAAGCAACGGACGTCCCGAAGCCTTGCGTGCCTTGAGGAAGGCTGGGTATGAATCGGTGATGGAACTACACGGAGGAGAATGGAAAGAGATGCCTATCGTGTTTTGAGTGAATAGGATACAAAAACTCCTGACTTGCCTTTTTGTAAAGGTAGTCAGGAGTTTTTTCTTTCTATTATGAACTATTCTGTTTTCAGTAAAAAGTCGTCAATCGCCTTTTTGTAGGTAGCCTTATCGGCTGCTCCGCGGAAGAGCTGAGGCTCTCCACTCATAGGATGAATACAAAAAGGGGGATGCTTGTTGCATTGAACAACGCTGCCAATTCTTTTTCTTTATCCACATTGACTTTGTAGACAACGATTTTATCGGCATACTCTTTGGCCAGTTCCTTCATAATGGGAGCACCATGCGGCAAGGTCCGCACCAGTCGGCATATAAGTCTATGATGGCAGGCTTGCTTCCCTTGTATTTCCAGTCCTGGGATTTCTCATAGTCGAACACATCCTTGATGAATATGGCTTTGTTCATGACGACTACCTCTCCGCTTGTTTGGGCATAGGCAACATGCTGGAAAACACGAGGGCAGCCATTGCTATAATCTTCTTCATTTCTTCTTGTTAAGAGTTTTTTTCTATAACGGCTTTCAAATCCTTACCGCTGATGACACCCGAGTGGCGCCATACGGCTTCACCTTTCTTGAATATGATAAATGTCGGTACTGCTTGTATGCGGTAGCTGGTAGCAAGTTCTTCGTGCTGGTCTACATCTATTTTGGCGATACGGGCGGCATCTCCTATTTCGTTTTTGAGTTCTTCCAGTACCGGATGCATGGCCTTGCACGGGCCACACCAGGTTGCAAAGAAATCAACTAAAACGGGTTTTTCTGATTGTATCAATTCTTCAAACTTTTCCATAATTTTTTCCTTTCTGTTTTTATTTATTTGTAATGATAACAAAATAGGAGGAGGATTTGTTCGCTAAATCATTATTTAATCGTCATCTCTTCAATGAGATGCGAAGCTCCCGCGTATTTGTCGATGATGAACAAGGTGTAGCGGATGTCTACACATGCTGCTCGTTGGGAGGACGGACGGAAGGCAATGTCGCCAGTCAGACCTTCGTAATTGCGGTCAAAGCCGGTACCTATCAGTTCTCCTTTGGCATTGAACACTGGGCTGCCGGAGTTTCCACCGGTATTGTCTGTGTTGACAATGAAGCAGATGGGCATTTCGCCGTTCGGCATGGCATAACGTCCGAAATCCTTTGCCTGATACAGCTGTTTCAGTTTGGCGGGGACTACAAACTCCCAATTGTCGGGATCTTCCTTTTCCATAGCTCCTTTCAGAGTGGTGTAGTAATCATATTTCACACCGTCTGCCGGAGCGTAGGGGAGCACTTGACCGTAGGTCAGGCGCAAGGTGGAGTTGGCATCCGGATAGATGGGCTGACCATTGGCAAGTTTCATGTCCATCATTCCCTTTACCCATACCTTGTGGGCGGCATTGTAGTTTTTATTGGCATCCATCATGGCAATGGAGGTCTGAAGCAGGCCGTCCGTGATGGAATATTTCAGCAAGACCATCCAGTCTGTATTAATCTTGTAGAGGCTGGGCTTGCGGATGAACTTGGCAAAGTTCTCCTTGTTGCCGAAGATGGAATGTTCAAAGCAGGCGTCGATGAAAGCGTCGCTGTTGCCCTTGAAACGCTTGTCTATGATTTGGAAAATACCGATGCGTTGTTCGGCAGGGATATACTTCATGTAGATTTTCAGCATTTCCTTGCCAACAATACGTTCCACTTCGGGGAAGGGGACAGAGGCAAAGTAGCGGTCGGCTGCCTTCTGAAGGCTGTCTTTAGCTGCTGCAATCTGTTTCTTGTCCTTGTTCTTCAAGGCAGATACCAGTCCTGCGGTGCTGGGGATACGCATGAAATCGAGTCCCGTCACCAGTGCTTCCTGAATGGCTTGCTGGTGGTAGAGGCTGGACGGCGTTGCTTTACGATGGCGCGTATCTGGTCGAATGCTTGCTGATAGCTATTGTCGTTCAGCGAGCGTCCGCGTGCCAGGAGTGCCTCTTGCTGTGCACGTTTAGTGTCCAATACTTTCAGACGGACGAGACCTTCGTTCATACCGATGGCATTTTTCCAGTAGTTGGCAGAAGATGCATACTTGCTGGCATAGTGGATGCGTACGGCATCGTCTTGCAACATTTGTTTCATCAGAGCTTTCTGGCGGACATCGCGCACGTGGTGGCGCATGAAGTTGGTGGTTTGCATACGCTCTTCCACCTCGTCGGAAATCATGTAGCGCCAGTTGCGTCCGGGGAATCCCATGACGAAGGTAAAGTCGCCCTTGCGATAGCCGTCAAGGCTGATGGTGAGATGTTTCTTCACTTTTAGGGGAACGTTGTCTTTGCTGTAAGCGGCGGGTTTCCCGTCTTTGTCGGCATAGATGCGGAAGATGGAGAAATCTCCCGTGTGGCGGGGCCACATCCAGTTGTCGGTGTCTGCGCCGAACTTGCCGATGGAGGAGGGGGGAGCGCCTACCATGCGGATGTCGCTATAGGTGGTCTTTACGAACAGATAGTATCTGTTTCCACCGTAGAAGGCTTTCAGTTCCAGCTTGCGGCCGGGTGTCAGGCGATGCCTTCGGACTTGGCGAAGCGGTCGGCTACTGTCTTCAGGTATTTGGGAGACAGATAATTGGTGCCGTTCGGGTCGTCGTCGGTTTTCAGTTGTTCGTTTACGTAGTCTGTCACGTCCAGTATCCGGTCGATGTAGGTGACGGTGAGTCCCTTGCAGGGAAGCTCCTCTTCGCGGGACATAGCCCAGAAACCGTCGGTCAGGTAGTCGTGTTCCACCGAGCTGTGTTGCTGTATGGCGCCATAGCCGCAGTGGTGGTTGGTCAGTACCAGGCCTTCGGCAGAGATGACTTCGCCGGTACAGCCACCGCCGAAATGCACCACGGCATCCTTCAGGGCAATGCGTCGGGATTGTAGATTTGGTTGGTGGGGATGAGCAGTCCGAGTTCCGTCATGGCTACTTCGTTCTGCTTTTGCAGGTCGGTGAGCATCCACATACCTTCGTCGGCGTGTGCGGCAAGGACAGAAGATGTAATGAATAATGATAATAGGATTCTTTTCATGGTGATGTGCGTTAGAAGAGCATCTGAGAGGGGGGCTATTCAGTATACGACTGAATAGGGTTAAGTATACGACTGAATGGCATTCACTATACGACTGAATGCCATTCAGTATGGGAGGTAATCTCTCAGAGGCTTTAATTTATTCTATAATGTTCATTTCTTTTATCAGATGACTGCAATTGCCCAGTTTGTCGAGGATGAAGAGCACGTAGCGTATATCCAGTGCAATGCAACGCTGCAGGTCATTGTTGAAGTTGATGTCACCGCTCAGAGATTCCCAGTTGCCGTCGAAAGCAGTACCGATGAGCTGTCCTTCGCCATTGATGACGGGGCTGCCGGAGTTACCGCCGGTGATGTCGTTCGTCGTGAGGAAGCAAACCGGCATGGTGCCGTCTGCCATGGCGTAGCGTCCGAAGTCTTTCTTTTGAATCAGTTCTTTCAGCTTGGCGGGTACCACGAATTCACGGTCTTCGGGATTCTCTTTTTCAAGGATACCGTCGGTAGTGGTATAGTAGTCGTAGTGTACGGCATCGCGTGGGCTGTATGATTTTACATTACCATAGGTCAGACGCATGGTGAAGTTGGCATCCGGATAGGAGGGGACGGGCTGTTTCATTTCACCCAAGCCACGGATGTAGGCCTTGTGGAGCAGTTCCATTCCGCTTTCCAGTTCCATGTATTGCTTTCCGAGTTCCTGCAGCTTTTCGTTCTTGGAGCGCGAGTAAGCCGTAGCAGGGTCTTTCTCGATGGCTTTCACGGTGGGCTTTGCAGGAATTTATCCAGGTTCTTGCGGTTGGAGAGGATGGAGTTGTCGTAAATGTTGTCTACGTATGCGTTGTAGTCGCCCTTGAACTCTCCGTTGATGGTTTGGTAGAAGGAGGGCAGCTCGTCGGCGTTCAGTGCTTGGCAAGGGCGGGCAGGATGGCTTTGGCTACGGCGCGGTCCACTTCGTGGTCGTAGTCTTTATTGTGGATACCATCGTATGCATTTTCCAACTGCTTCTTCGAAGCTTGCAGCAATGAGTCGTTCTTCTCTTCGAGCGCTTTCTTTATGTTATCCATAATAAGGTAGGTACTGCCGAATTCGATAGCACCGCGCAATGCTTCGTTGGTATAGTAGAGCTGGCGCAGCGTGGGGGTGCTTTTCTCGATGATGGCATCAATTTTCTCTACCACACCCTCGTATTCGGGTTTTCCTTGGGCAAAGGCGGCATACTTTTTCTCGATTTCGGCTTTGGCGCCCAACACGTCATTGTCGATGATTGCCTTGTTCATACCAATGGAGTTCTTCCAGTAGTTACTGCTTCCGGCAAACTTGCTGGCATACTGGATGCGGGTCTTGTCACTGGCATCCATATACTTGCGCAGCACTTCGAGGCGTACGCCGCGCATATCAATCATTGCCTGATTCACGGCGTTCATGCGTTGTTTCACTTCGCTCTGGGTGAGGTAACGTTCTGTGCTGCCGGGGAAGCCCATAATCATGGCGTAGTCACCTTCGTTCAGACCTTTGATGGAGATGGGCAGGAACTTCGGGGGTTTCAGGGGTACGTTGCTTTCACTGTATTCAGCCGGCTCTCCGTTGGCATCGGCATAGATACGGAACATGGAGAAGTCGCCCGTGTGGCGTGGCCACATCCAGTTGTCGGTCTCACCGCCAAACTTACCTACCGAGGAGGGAGGAGCGGCAACCATACGCACGTCGCTGTATACCTTATAATAGAACATATAGAATTTGTTTCCTGCATAGAAGGGGAGTGCGCGCACTTCAATGCCCGGTTTACCCTTCAAATCGCTCTTCTCCAGTTCCTCTTTTGCCAGTTTGTTGAGGAACGGGGAAGTCAGTGCATCGATTTCCGTCACTTCGCCTGCCTTTATTTTAGCGTTGACAAGGTCGGTGATGTCTACAATGCGGTGCACGAAACGGAATTTCAATCCCGGGGTGGGCAGTTCTTCACTGCGGTTCATGGCCCAGAAACCATCTGTCAGATAATCGTGTTCCACGCTGCTGTGCTGCTGTATGGCACCGTATCCGCAATGGTGATTGGTCAGAATCAGCCCTTCCGGAGAGATGATTTCGCCAGTACAGCCACCGCCAAAGATACCTACGGCATCCTTCAGTGACACGCCGTTAGGATTGTAAAGGTCGTCAGTCTCCAGCTTCAGTCCTTGTTTTTTCATCATGTCGATGGAGTTCTGCTGCTTCATCAGTTGCAACAACCACATTCCTTCGTCTGCACGCGCAGAGCAGACTGTCAGTGCGGCAATGGCCGCAAGCAAACCTTTCTTAAATGTAATCTTCATATAATCAATTATTAAGTAATGTCTTTGAATTTCATTGTCATCGCTTGTGGGCTTATGGCTTTATGGCATTGTTTCTTATTGCTTCCATAATGTTTGCAGGCGGACGCCGGTTCATCAGTTCGTTCTTCATAAAGTCCATGTATGGGGCTGCGTGACTGAAGAACTTATGATATCCTGCACAAAGGTAATTCAGTCCCGGCTCTCCGTCGGCTGTACGTGCAAAACGGTTCTTTGGACATTCGCCGTTGCAGGCAAACAGCCATTCACACTCCCTGCATTGGGTGGGGAGAGATTGTTGCTTCATCAGTCCGAAGGCTTGTTGCCGTTCGCCGTACATCATCTCCACCAGTGTATTCTGATGGATGTTGCCCAGTTTATATTCGGGGAAAACAAAATGGTCGCACGCATATACGTCTCCGTTGAACTCCATGACGCCTGCATGGCCGCAAGTCTTTGCCATGGAACATACACCCGGTTGTTCGCCTATCCAGTTGGCAAGGTAGAGTCGAATAACTGTATGTAGTAAGTACCCACGTCCTGCTTTACCCATTCGTCGAACAAGGCGCAGAGGAAGTCTCCCCATTGTTCCGGTGTGACGGAAAAGTCTGCCAGCTGCGTGCTCTTTTCCTTGTCTGCCAGGGAGGCAAGATGGCGTCCGTCCCCATGAGGGGCAATGCGCTCCACGATGGGGGCAAACTGGATGTAATGGCATCCTATCTCCTTGAAGAAATTATAGAAGTCCAGCGGATAGTCGGCGTTGTAGTCATTGACCACTGCCATTCCGTTCCATTCCACACCGTGCTTTTTCAGCAGGTTGATGCCCTGCATCACCTTGACGAAAGAGGGCTTGCCCTGCTTGTTCTTCCGGTATTCGTCATGGAACTCCTGAGGCCCGTCTATGGAGACACCCACCAGCCAGTTGTTCTCCTTGAAGAACCGGCACCATTCATCGGTCAGCAACGTGCCGTTGGTCTGTATGCAGTTGTCTATGGTGCGTCCGTTGGCATATTTCCTTTGCAGCTCCATGGCACGTCTGTAGAAAGAGAGCGGACGCATCAGCGTCTCTCCGCCATGCCAGGTGAACAGAACCTGGGGCATGGTCTGCGATTGATGTACTCCTCGATGAACTTTTCCAGCAGTTCCTCGCTCATCACATGCTTGGGGTTGTCTCTATATAGTTTGGATTTCTCCAGATAATAGCAATAATCGCATGCCAGATTGCATACCGCACCTACCGGTTTCAGCATTACATAGAGCGGTTTGGCAAAAGGTGCATAGGTTGACATGTATATTTTCTCTATTTTTATGATTTATAATTGTGCAAAATACGTAAACCGAATGAAAAATCCTTCTTTCTATTCGGTTTATAAGGAATATTAATACCTTTGCTGGGTGTAATTCAAAAATCGTTTCTTGCATGATTAGAATGAGTGTGAACCGCATTTTACCCTTTTTGCTCCTGCTTGTGCTCTTTACTTCTTGCAACCGCAAGTATAAGATAGAGGGCAGTTCCTCGGTAACCAGCCTTGACGGAAAGATGTTGTTCCTCAAGACGCTTCGGGACGGGCAATGGGTGAACGTCGACTCGGCAGAGGTTATCCATGGGCATTTCAAGATGAAAGGCCGGGCCGATTCCGTGATGATGGTGACTCTTTATATGGACCACGAGGCATTATGCCTTTGGTGCTGGAAGACGGCAAAATCGTGGTTTCCATCTCCAATACCCAGTTGATTGCCAAAGGGACTCCTTTGAATGACAAACTGTACGAGTTCATAGACAAGCGCAATTCCCTGGAAGTGAAGATAGAGGAGCTGGAACGGAAAGAGGCGCGTATGGTGCTGGACGGTGCCAATCTGGATGACGTGCATGGGCAGTTGGCAAAGGAAGGCGAAACACTTGTGAAGGAGATGAACGACTACGTCCGGCAGTTCATTGTAGATAACTTTGAGAATGTGCTGGGCCCCAGTGTATTCATGATGATGTGCAGCACACTGCCCTATCCGGTGATGACTCCGCAGATTGAGGACATCATGAGGACTGCTCCCTTGTCTTTTAAAGAGAATACTTTGGTGAAGGATTTCCTTACAAAGGCGAAGGAGAACATGCAGCTGATTGAAGAGCAGAAACGCATGAAGCAAAATGCTTCTGTAGGAGGACAGAAATAAACAGGAATGAGTTGATAATGACAAACGAATGCTGAATATCCTATCAAGATATTCAGGCATTCCCGTTTGTCATTATGTCTTTATCTGTCCTGGTCTTCGTTCTTCACCATCCCTTTATACTTTTCCGGCAATGCACTCTCCACCGCCGCATAAGCCTCGTTCATGCTTGCCTTGATGTTTTCTGCCCCTTTCCCTTTGGGAGGAATAGGTTCATGGATGGTCAGTATCATCCGGTGGCGGTGTATCCACTTTCCGGTGCGTGGAAGAATCTCGAACGAGCCGTCTATAGTGACGGGCACCACTTCCAGTTGCAGTTCATCTGCCAACTGGAAAGCACCTCTCTTGAAGTACCCCATGTGTCCCGTGAAGGTACGTGCCCCTTCGGGAAATACTACCAGTGACACGCCGTCTTTCAAAGATGATTCTGCCTGCCGCATGGTGGCAAGCACCTTCTTGGGGCTGGAACGGTCGACGAAGATATGTCCTGCGCTCTCGCATGCCTTGCCGACAAACGGGATTTTGCGCAGGCTCTTCTTCATCATCCATTTGAAGTTCCGTCCCAGGAATCCGTATATCAAGAATATGTCGAAGGCACCTTGGTGATTGGGCACAAACACGTAGGAAGTACGTTTGTGTATTTTCTCCCTTCCATGTACCTCCACCGGAATAAGCAGTATATAGCAGATGAGCTGTGACCAGATTTTACCGGGATAGTAACCCCAGATATGCGCTCCTCCTATCAGCGAACCGATGATGGTGACCAATGCTGTAAGGATAGTCAGTACCAATAAAATGGGCAACGCAAAGCAAACCTGATAAATAATATAAAGTATCTTCATAGGTGTCGGATTTTTTATTGCTACAAAGATATACCTTTTTCTTATTTCGTCACTCTTTCTCTCTTACTAATTTTAGTACTGTAATTTCCGGCCATGCCCCGAACCGGAACGGCAGTCCTACATAGCCGATGCCAATATTTACGTACAAAGCCCTCTTGCCTTCGTAGTACATTCCTCTCCATTCCGGATAGATAAGTTCGGCAAGGGAATGTCCGAACAAGATGCCTTGCATGGCGTGGGTGTGTCCTGCAAGCATCAGTGAAATATCCGATCGGGGCAGTACCTCGCGCTCCAGTGGGTAGGGTTATGGCTGAGCAATATTTGGAACATTCCCTCCGTGCCCTGCATGGCTTGTGGCAAGTCTGCAAATTGGGAGAAAGGAGGCTCCCCGTCGTTTTCCACACCGATGAGGGCTATGCTGTCACCTTTGTGATGAAGGATGTCATGCTCATTGTTCAGCAGTTTCCATCCCATTGCTTTCTGCTGCCGGATTAAATAGTCCAGATTGGCGATTTCTGCTTTCGGGCTTTGCCAGTGATAGTATGAGCATAGTCATGGTTGCCGAGGATGGAGTATACTCCGTCCGGTGCATATAGTTGGGAGAGTATTTCTTGGAAACCATCCAGTTCGTGGCTCTGCTGGTTCACGAGGTCACCGGTGAAGACAATCAGGTCCGGCTTCTGTCCGTTGACTAAATCGACCAACTGTTTGATGGGTTCCGGATTGCCTTGCCAACTGCCGATGTGTATGTCCGATATTTGCACGATGCGGTAGCCGTCGAAACCTTCCGGAATATTGGCAGAACGGTATTCCACTTCTTTTGTATCGAAACGGGTGATGCCTGCCAGGGTACCGTAAAGGATATTGAAGAAGCTGACGACAGCCAAAACCAGTCCTATAGCGGTGAACGGGCTGCGGGGACAACGACGGATGATGAAGTGCGCCAGTACTCCCACCAGCGAGCAAAGCATGAATGTGGTTTTTGGAAAGACAAACAGCATGATGGTAATTGCCAGTCTGCCTATGGCCTGCGTATGGTTTGACATCGCATTGTCGCCCGTAAGGAATATGAAGTAAACATAGCCTGCCGCTAATAGCAAGGTGGGAAGCCAATAAAGGCAGTGAAGAACTGCCTTTCTGGTTTTTCTTACTACATAAACCAAGTAAATGTAAAGGTCGGGGATGAGAAGGAAAAGGATGAAACAAGAGTTACTCGGTGCATATATCTTTCAATTCTTCAATGTTCTTTTTAATATTGTCCAGATGTTTGTAAATCACTTTTTTGTAGAGAATATAGATAATTAGCGCGTCAAATACTACGAAAAGGGTAATCAGTAGGGCTTGTACGCTGCTGGTGCCAGATGATATTCCATCACCCAATAGTTGAGGATATTGAAAAGGATAATCCAAATGGAGATGCCCATCACTTCATATCTGGTCCATTGGCGGAAGGTGGTCATACGGCGACTGACTTCGGCAACCCCCATTTCATCAATACGCGTGTCCTTGTTCCAGCGGTATGTTTTCCAGTCCCACCACATGCCTATGAGGATGCTTATAGCGATGAATCCCAGTAAAGCGACAATCTTGCCTTGCAGCTGCTCATTGAAGCCGAAGGTGGGCAGCAACAGCCATATAAGCAGAAGGGCTGCCAGACCTACCGCTCCCATTCCGATAGAGAAACGCTGTATGACTACGAGTCGTCCCAGACTTTTGCGGGTATTGGCCTTGTAGCGGCAATCAGTTCGGTAATCTGCTGTTCGTCAGCAATCGGTTCTTTCTGCAACTGTTCATTCAGTGCGTTCCATGATTTCTTCAGTTCATCCAGTTCCATATATTTATTCCTCCTTATTCATTTTTTTCAATTTGTCCTTGATGCGGCTGAGCTTGGTGGCAACATTAGTCAGGGTCAGCCCGGTGATTTCGGCAATCTCTTCGTAGCTTTTCTCTTCCAGATAGAGCAGGATGATGGATTTTTCCAATTGTCCCAGCCGGTTTATCATCCGGTAGAGTTGCCGTAGCATGGCTTGTGTCTCGTCGGTTTCTTCAGTCCGGTCGGCTTCTTGGGTGAGGGTGACGATTTCGGGGATGTTCTTTTCTTTGCGGATAAAGCTGATGCACGTGTTCAGTGCGATGCGGTAAATCCATGTGGAAATCTTACACTCCCGCCGGAACTTGGGAAATGCTTTCCATAAGTTGAGCACCACTTCCTGATACAGGTCGTTGAGGGTAGCATTGGGCGTGGTGTACAGATAGCACACCTTATATATCACGCGCTCATACTCCCGTACCACGGATACAAACTCTTGTTCTGCATTTTCCATCTTTTAGCTTCTTTCGAATTGCTTTTGCACTGTTAGTCGCATTGTGTGGCGATAAATCACAGTTCAAAAAGGATTATTTTAATGTGTTAATGTGCCTATATGCTAATGTGCCAATGACCTGCGGCATGGTAGCACAATATACATATAGCGCAGCCAATTGGCACATTAGCATATAGGCACATTAGCACATTATTCATATTGTAGTGGCTAAAAACTTCCGCATATCCCCTATTGGCATTCCCCGGCGGCGGCGTAGTCGTCCAGCTGGTCTTCTCCAATCTTGCCCACTGAAAAGTATCGGGATGCGGGATGTGCCAGCATCATGCCGCAGACGGAGGAGTGAGGGTGCATGGCTCCATGTTCAGTCAGCGTGATGCCTATCTGCTTCATGCCGAGCAGTTCGTCCAGCAGGAAATTCACGGATTGGTCGGGTAGGGAGGGGTATCCCACAGCGGGGCGGATGCCTTGGTATTTCTCGACCAGCAGATCCGGAATGGACAAGGATTCGTCGGGGGCATACCCCCAAGCCTCCTTGCGGACATATTCGTGCATCTTTTCTGTGGCGGCTTCGGCAAGGCGGTCGTTCAGAGTCTGTACAAGGAGATGTTTGTAAGGGTCGCTTTTATAAGTCTCTTCGGCCTCTTCACTGATGGTGGAGGCGAAAAGTCCTACGATGTCGGGCGTGCCTGAAGAGAGGGGACGTACAAAATCGCTCAGACAGAGAAATGGACCGCCATCGGGTTGGGGTGTCTGCTGGCGGAGCAGTGGGAAGGTTGTTCCTTCTATCAAGAGGTTATCTCCGTCTGCATTTGCCTGGCAAAGCCTGAAGATGCAATGGATGGAGATTGTTTCGTCCAGTCGGTCGAGCATTCTATTGGCCTCCTTGAAGAGCTGCATGGCTTCGGAAGCCTTGGTGCGTTCCTCTTCGGGAAAGGTCGTCAGCCAAAGTGCACGGCAAGAATCGCAGCCATGGATGTTTGCGATAGCTGCAAAGCGAGGCTGGAAGCCCCAGGCATGGAAGAAATAAATCCAGTTGATGTAAGGGGTTACTTCATGAATCCGATACGAAAGCAATTCATGCCCCAGTGCCAATATTGTCCTTTTCATCCCATTTCATCCCTAATCCTTAATCCCTAGCCTTCACTCTCCAAATCTCAGTTCCTCGCCACGATAAGCATCGTCCACCATGCCGTCGCTATAAACGGGATGTCCGTTGGCAAAAGTCCTTTCCACTTTCCAGTTGAAGGTATGTCCTTCCAATGGGCTCCAGCCGCATTTGCTCAAAACTTTGTCGGCTGTCACTTCCCACGGGGTATCGGGGCGTACCAGCACAAGGTCTGCCCGGTAACCTTCACGGATATAGCCGCGCTCGTTGATGCGGTAAATTTGTGCGGGAGCATGGCACATTTTTTCAACGATGGTCTCGAGTGTGAATATTCCCTCATCTACCAGTGCAGCATGCTGACAAGCGAAAACTGTATCATCGGCATGCCGGACATGGCCTTCAAGGCACCTCCTTCTTTTTCGGAGAGCAGATGGGGCGCATGGTCGGTGGCTATAACGTCTATCAGGCCGGAGTTGACGGCTGCACGCAGGGCATCGCGGTCGGCTTGCTTCTTAATGGCAGGATTGCACTTGATACGTGTGCCCAACGTGCGATAGTCACTGAGCGTGAAGAGGAGATGGGCAACGCATGCTTCGGCGGTGATATGCTTCTCGGAAAGTGAATAGTCATTGAACAGTTGCAGTTCCTTGGCTGTGGACACATGCAGAATATGCAGCCGTGCACCGGCAATCCTTGCCAGCCGTACTGCCAGTTCAGAGGATGCATAGCATGCTGCCGAAGAGCGGATGTAGGGATGCTTGCCTATGGGAATATCATTCTCTCCGGCAAACATTTCCTTATACTTGGCAATATTGTTCTTGATGGTTTCCTGGTCTTCGCAGTGGGCGGCAATCAGCATGTCTGTACCGTTGAAGATGTTCAGCAGGCTGTTCATCTTGTCTACCAGCATGTTTCCGGTACTGGAACCCATGAATAGCTTGATGCCGCAGACGCGGTGCTTGTCCAGCTTGCCGAATTCGCTGTAATTGTCGTTTGTAGCACCGAAATAGCAGGAATGGTTTACGATACACTTCTCGTTCAGTAAATCAAGTTTGGCGTTCAAGGCATCCAGCGTAGTGGTCACCGGATTTGTATTGGGCATATCCATGATGGAGGTTACACCACCTGCGGCAGCCGCACGGCTTTCGGTGAGGATGTCCGCTTTGTGGGTCAGCCCGGGATCGCGAAAATGTACATGGTCGTCGATGATGCCAGGCAACAGATAGCATCCGGTGGCATCTATGGTCTCGTCACAAGGGGCGGAGAGAGGTTTCCAGTTGGTCAGTACCTCTGCAATGCGCCCGTCTTCTATCACTACGGACCTTTCACGGATTGTCCTTCGTTGACAATCGTAGCGTTATGTATCAATGTTCTTTTCATATCTTCCTAATATTTATAGTAAACCCCTATCACTCTATCACCTATCACTTCATCTCCTTATCTACGGTAGGATATTTATGGAACCAACTGTTCCATTTCAACCGAATCACTCCGAATACGGCTTCACCAAAAATACTGCTGTTCATTTTGGAGGTGCCCAGTTCGCGATTGATGAAGATGACAGGCACTTCCTTTACCTTGAAGCCGCATTTGTAGGCGGTGAATTTCATTTCTATCTGGAAGGCGTATCCTTTGAAGCGGATGCCGTCCAGATTGATAGTCTCCAATACCCGGCGGCGGTAACATACAAATCCGGCTGTAGTATCGTGGATGGCAGCCCGGTGATGAAGCGTACATACTTGGAGGCAAAATAAGACATCAGTACACGTCCCATGGGCCAGTTCACTACGTTCACACCACTCACATAACGTGAACCGATGGCTACATCGGCACCCTCTTCGGAGCAGGCGCGGTAGAGTCGCGGCAAGTCTTGGGGATTGTGGCTGAAGTCGGCATCCATTTCGAATACATACTCATAACCTCGTTGCAATGCCCACTTAAAGCCGGCTATGTAGCTGTACCCAGTCCTAACTTTCCTTTGCGCTCCACCATGAAGAGGCGTTCGGGAAACTCCTGCTGCAAGGTCTTTACAATGGCAGCTGTTCCGTCGGGCGAACCGTCTTCAATGACAAGGATGTGAAAACCATGTTTCAGAGCAAAAACGGCACGGATGATATTTTCTATATTCTCCCGTTCATTGTAGGTGGGGATGATGACAATGCTGTCTGATGTTTGCATACTTATAGGTAATGGGGGTTATAACTGGGAACAAATGTAATACATTTCTTTTTTATCTGGCAGCATTTTCACACAAATCTTGATTTTGCAAAGTTCTGGCGCCACGACTCTTTCATTTATGTAGCTCCTTCTAACTCCTGACTATAAGGAATGCAGGTTAAATCAAAGAACCATATGCTTGACTTTGAACTTTAGCCTCAATCTTTAGCTATTCCCGTTTCAATCATTAACAGAAAACATTCAAACTATTAAAGAAAAACTTCGAAGTATAAAGGATAAAGTGGGTAGATATAGGGAGAAAAAGTGCTCTTCAGTCTTGGTCTGTCTATCCCAAGCCTTGGGATAGACAGACCAACCCCTGGGATACATGTCCGCAGGCTGGGGATAAACTTTGTGTAACATAACTCCTGAATAGGGATTGTGCAGGCTGTGTTATTCATAATTGGAGGAAAAGAAGTTTCATTGCCTTCCCCGATAAATAGGGCGATACAGAAAAAAGGTGAAGGATGTGCAGGCTGACAGCAGAAAGATTATTTCAGAGAACATAGTTGCCGACAGGTCAAAGCTAAAGATTATTTGTGTATTTTTGCACCGAATTTATTTCGGTAGGATACCTTATGAGAGGCAATACCGGGGGAAAAAGCGCAAAGCAATGAATATAACTGAACTGCAACAATCTTATGCTTCCCATCCCAATGTAGAGGGGGTGTGCAGGCTTCTGAAAGATAACTCTGTCCGTCACCTATATTGCGGAGGTTTATATGCCTCTGCCGCTTCTTTGTTTTCGTCTGTATTGGTTCAGCGGGCTACTTGTCCGCTCGTTTTCATTCTGGGCGATATGGAGGAAGCCGGTTATTTCTATCATGATTTGACGCAGATATTGGGGACAGAGCAGGTATTGTTTTTTCCTTCTTCGTTCCGCCGCGCCATCAAGTACGGGCAGAAGGATGCGGCAAACGAAATACTCCGTACAGAAGTGCTGAGTCGCCTGCAAAAAGGAGAAGAGGGGCTTTGCGTGGTGACCTATCCGGATGCGCTGGCCGAAAAGGTGGTCTCTCGTAAGGAACTGGGAGAGAATACACTGAAACTGCATGCAGGCGAGAGGGTGGATATGAACTTCGTGACGGACGTATTGCGCAGCTACGGTTTCGAATATGTGGACTACGTCTACGAGCCGGGGCAGTATGCCGTTCGTGGCAGTATTATCGACGTCTTTTCCTTCTCTTCCGAATATCCCTTCCGTATAGACTTTTTCGGCGATGAGGTGGAAAGCGTCCGTACTTCGAGGTGGAAACACAGCTCTCGAAGGAGAAGAAAGAAAGCATCGTGATAGTTCCCGACTTGAGCCATAGCCTGGAAAAAAAGGGAAGCGGCGGCATGGTGTCGTTCCTCGATTTCCTTCCGTCGGACAGCTTGCTTGCCATGCGCGATTTCTCTGGCTACGCGAACGCATCCAGACCGTGCACGACGAATCGCTCACCCCACAGGCCATCGCCGCCCGTGAGTCGGAGGAGAATGGAGCCATCACGCTGGAAGGCAAGCTGATTGATGGTGGCGAGTTCACCCTGCGCGCCCTCGATTTCCGCCGGATGGAGTTCGGTAACAAGCCCACCGGAACGCCGGATGCTACCGTCTCGTTCCATACTACGGTACAGCCTATCTTCCATAAAAACTTCGACATGGTGGCAGAGAGTTTCCGCGAATACCTCTCCCGTCACTACACCATCTACATATGCAGCGACAGCCTGAAACAGACTGACCGCATCCGTGCCATCTTTGAGGACCGTGGAGACAACATATCCTTTACCGCCGTGGAACGACGCTGCACGAAGGCTTTGCCGACGACACTTTGCGTATCTGCGTCTTTACCGACCATCAGCTGTTCGACCGCTTTCACAAGTATAACTTGAAGAGCGACAAGGCACGCAGCGGCAAGGTGGCCTTGAGCCTGAAGGAGCTGAACCAATTCACCCCCGGCGACTATGTGGTGCATACCGACCACGGTGTGGGGCGTTTTGCCGGACTGGTACGTATCCCCAACGGTGACACCACGCAGGAGGTGATGAAGATTGTCTATCAGAACGAAGATGTGGTGTTTGTCTCCATCCACTCTCTGCACAAGGTTTCCAAGTACAAGGGAAAGGAGGGTGAAGCGCCCCGCCTCAACAAGCTCGGCACCGGAGCCTGGGAGAAGCTGAAAGACCGCACCAAGACGAAGATAAAGGATATTGCCCGCGACTTGATAAAACTCTACTCGCAACGCCGCGAGGAGAAGGGGTTCCAATACAGTCCCGACAGCTTCCTGCAACGGGAGTTGGAACCTCCTTCATCTATGAGGATACCCCCGACCAAAGCAAGGCTACTTCCGACGTGAAGGTCGACATGGAGAGTGCCCGTCCGATGGACGCCTGGTGTGCGGTGACGTGGGCTTCGGCAAGACGGAGGTGGCTGTTCGTGCCGCTTTCAAGGCTGTGGCGGACAATAAGCAGGTGGCTGTACTGGTGCCCACTACCGTACTTGCTATCAGCATTTCCAGACCTTCAAGGAGCGCTTGAAAGGCTTGCCTTGCCGGGTGGAGTATCTGAGTCGTGCCCGCACCGCTGCTCAGGCAAAGGCTGTAGTGAAAGGCTTGCCGAAGGGGAAGTGAATATTCTTATCGGTACCCACCGTATCCTGGGAAAAGACGTTAAGTTCAAAGACCTTGGTTTGTTGATTATTGATGAGGAGCAGAAGTTCGGCGTCTCCGTCAAGGAGAAACTCCGCCAATTGAAGGTGAATGTGGATACGCTGACCATGACGCTACACCCATTCCCCGTACCTTGCAGTTTTCGCTGATGGGTGCGCGCGACTTGAGCGTCATCCAGACACCGCCGCCTAACCGCTATCCCATCCAGACGGAAGTGCACACCTTCAACGAGGAAATCATTGCCGACGCCGTCAATTTTGAGATGAGCCGTAACGGGCAGGTATTCTTCGTGAATAACCGTATTTCCAATCTGTTTGAGTTGAAGGCCATGATAGAGCGGCACATTCCCGACTGCCGTGTCTGTATCGGACACGGACAGATGGAGCCTGCCGAACTGGAGAAGATAATCTTTGATTTCGTCAATTACGATTACGACGTGCTGCTTGCCACTACCATCATCGAAAGTGGCATCGACATACCCAATGCCAATACCATTATCATCAACCAGGCGCAGAACTTCGGCCTCAGTGACTTGCACCAGATGCGCGGACGTGTGGGGCGGAGCAATAAAAAAGCTTTCTGTTACCTGCTGGCACCGCCTTTGTCCTCCCTTACTCCCGAAGCAAAACGACGCCTGCAAGCCATCGAGAACTTCTCCGACCTGGGCAGTGGCATCCACATTGCCATGCAGGACCTTGACATCCGTGGCGCAGGCAATATGCTCGGTGCCGAACAGAGTGGTTTCATTGCCGACCTAGGCTACGAGACGTATCAAAAGATTCTCTCCGAAGCTGTGCACGAACTGAAGACCGACGAGTTTGCCGACCTTTATGCCGAAGAACTGAAAGCAGACGGAGGCGTCATCAGTGGCGAGCAGTTTGTGGACGAATGCCAGGTGGAAAGCGACCTCGAACTTCTGTTGCCTGCCGATTACGTGACTGGCAGCAGCGAGCGTATGTTGCTCTATCGCGAGTTGGACGGATTGACACTCGACAAGGATGTGGATGCTTTCCGTTCCCGCCTCGAAGACCGCTTCGGCCCGATTCCTCCCGAAACGGAAGAACTGCTGCGCATCGTTCCCTTGCGACGCCTGGCTGCCCGCCTCGGCGTGGAGAAAGTCTTTCTGAAAGGTGGGCGCATGTCCCTGTTCTTCGTCTCCAATCCGGACAGCCCGTACTATCAGAGCCAGGCTTTCGGTAAGGTCATTGCCTACATGATGAAGTACACCCGGCGTTGTGACCTGCGCGAACAGAACAACAAACGGAGTATGTTGGTGAAGGATGTCAAGACGGTAGAAGAAGCTGTCTGTGTGTTGCAGGAGGTAGTGGCAATGCAGGTGGAAGAGTAAACTGTTGCCACTCCTGCCACTAACGTCCGAACTGCAAGGCGAATCCCAAATTGAAGAAAGTGATGTTGTTTTTGAACCAGCTATGGTCTACTCCGTCATCATACCCGTCTGTGTTATAAAGTCGTGCATCGGGGTTGGCAAACCAGTCTGCTGTCAGGAAATCACAGCGAATCATGCCCGAGAGTTTACGGCTGATGCGGAACTCATAGCCTGCTGCGAAAGTTATTCCACAATATCCTTTATGGAAAAGGTGTCCGTTCCGTTCACCGCGTTTATATGTCCGTTCCTGATAGTTCATATACCCGATGCCGAACGAGAGGAACAGTCCTTGATTCCCGTTGCTCCACAAGGGCCGGTATGTGATGTTGGGGCGTATGCAGTGCAGATGTGCCTTATCCGGCAGGCGTGCCATGCGTAGATAGTCATATTGAAGTCCTGCGGCAAATAGGGGCGTGATGTAGTAGCGGCCTTCTGTCATCAGGTCATATCCCACCCGGTTGCCATTCTTGCTGAAGAAGTCGTTACGGTTTCCCTCTACATGAGGTAAGGATACACCGCCACCGAAGATGATACTGTAATTTTGCGGCAGGCATTCGCTTTGTGCCAGCAGACCTGTCGCTCCAATGGGGAGTAGGGATAGGCAGAGGAGGAGGAATCGTTTCATGCAGTTGCTGTGAGTTTCTTGGAAATATCGTATTTTTATCGTTTCCCGTATAGCTTGTCTATCAAATCCGTCCGTCCTATCCGGCGCAGTTCGTTTATGATGTTCCTGCGCTCTTCGGGTTTGTACCAGAAGAAGAATTGGCGTTGAGCCAGTTTCTCGCGCTGCGTTTTGGCACTGAATACCGGTTCCAGCGTATAAGGATGGAAGCCCGTGTACCATGCTTCGGTGGCAACGGTCATGGGAGTAGGGGTAAAGTCTTGCACTTGTTCCAGATGGAAGTCCAGTCGCTTGGTGATGACGGCAAGTTCTGCCATATCTTCCTCCTTGCATCCGGGATGGCTGCTGATGAAATAAGGAATAAGCTGCTGGCGTAGTCCTTCTTCATGGTTAATCCTGTCGAATATCTTCTTGAACTCACCGAACTGGCTGAACGGAGGCTTGCGCATGATGTTGAGCACGCGGTCTGACGTATGCTCCGGTGCTACCTTCAGGCGACCGCTGACATGGCGGGCAATGAGCTCGCGGGTATATTCCTGCGTACTTTTGTTAGTGTTCGGGTCCTTGCTCTGGTGCAGCAGCAGGTCATAGCGTACACCGCTGCCAATGAAGGACTTCTTGATGCCGGGCAGGGCATCTACGGCATGATAGATGTCGAGCAGCGGACGGTGGTCCGTATTCAGGTTGGGGCATACCTTGGGGTAGATGCACGACGGGCGTTTGCATTTCCTGCAGACGGCCTCATCCCGTCCCTTCATGCGGTACATATTGGCCGACGGGCCTCCCAAATCGCTCAAATAACCCTTGAAGTCTGGCAGCTCCGTGATGGCTTTCACCTCTTTCAGAATGCTCTCCTTGCTGCGGCTTACGATGAATTTGCCCTGGTGTGCGGAGATGGTGCAGAAGGCACATCCTCCGAAACATCCGCGATGCAGGTTGACGGAGAACTTTATCATGTCGTATGCCGGAATACGTTTTCCCTTGTATTTGGGATGGGGCAGGCGCGTGTATGGCAAGTCGAAAGAACGGTCGAGTTCAGCTTCCGTCAAAGGGGGATAGGGAGGATTGACTACTACCGTCAGCTTGCCGCTCTTTTGCAAGATGCGGGATGCTGTATATTTGTTGCTTTCCTCCTCGATATGACGGAAGTTGGCAGCTTCTTTCTTTTTATCTTTCAGACATTCTTCATGGGAAAAGAGGGTGATATCCCTTCTTGTACACTACTTCCTTGTCAAGGTAAACCATTTGGGGAATATCGGCGATGAGCTTTTTGAAGCTTGGGGCGTCCATCTGTGTCTGTTGCGTTTCAGCCTTTCCGCAAGTTCCACCACCGGTTTCTCTCCCATACCGTAGATGAGTGAGTCGGCTCCGCTGTCGAGGAGGATGCTGGGGCGTACACGGTCCTGCCAATAGTCATAGTGCGTCAGGCGGCGCATGCTTGCCTCGATGCCGCCCAGTACGACGGGGACATCGGGGAATAGCTTCTTTAATATCTGGGTATATACAATGGAAGGGTACTCCGGACGCATATCCGGACGTGCATCCGGGGTATAGGCGTCATCACTGCGCAAGCGTTTGTTGGCAGTATATTTGTTGACCATCGAATCCATACAGCCGGGACTGATGCCGAAGAACAGACGGGGACGTCCCAGTTTTTTGAAGTCGCGCAAGTCGTCGCGCCAGTTGGGTTGGGGGATGATGGCTACGCGCAATCCTTCTGCTTCGAGGATGCGCCTATGACGGCGGCTCCAAAAGAAGGGTGATCCACGTAGGCGTCACCGCTGAAAAGTATTACATCCAATTCGTCCCAACCACGCAGTTCCACTTCTTTCTTGGTAGTAGGAAGCCAGTCTGTAAGGCGATATTCTTTCATTTGCACATTAAAAACTGTAATGTCATCCGTTCTCCGTCGTAAATCTCACGGAAGCCTATCTGCTGCTCGGAAAGATACTCTTTCATGTCATTGAAGGCAGCAGCGTCGTCCATGATGATTTCCAGCTTCTCGCCTTTTCCGGCTCGCACATGGCTTTGATGGCAGGGATTAAAGGGCTGTAATGCTGTTGTCCGCAGGTGTCGATGGTTTTCATTTATTCTTCTTCTATGGTGTCTTGTTGGGAAAGCCATTGCAGATAGAGCTTGATGAGCTGTTGTAGTCCGAGGCCTTCATGTTGTTGTGATAGATAACGTCGATACAGAGGTCGAGCAGGTCTTTGCTGTCTTCCTCTTGCGCGGCGATGAGGGAGCGGATGTTCAGTTTCAACTTGTCGAGCACGGTTTCGTCCACAATACCGTTGCTGTCGATGAGATGGCGGAAGAGGCCGTATTTCTCGATGGTGGCAAGATTCTCTTCAGAAACTTCTAACTACGGGTTCCGCTGGGGTTGGCTTGTATAGTGTACATGATGTTTAATGTTTAGTGGTTAATGTTTAATGATTAATGGAAGCAAAGATAGTTTTTTCACTACAGATTACACAGATTTTCACAGATTATTTATAGGGATTGCTATTTTGTCTGTGTTAATCTGTGTAATCTGTGGTGAGAAAGCGGAGTATGGATGCCATAATTACATTTCTGGATGTTTCTTCCCGGATGCTTTCAAAAGGGAATCCCATGACAAAAGTGCGATAATCACTGCCTTGATAGGCTACGGCGGCGGGTGTGTTGCCGATGGCATAGGTCATGACTGGAAAAGCGGGAGACATGGGCAGGATGCAATCAGGGGAAGTGACCGGATAGCTTTGCTCATTCGGCAGGCGGGGAAGGGTGAAGGTATGCCCCAGTCCCCGGACAGCGATTTTGTCCCCGTCTGTTTTCAGAGAGTTGCCATGCCGGTACTTCAAGATATTCTGAATAAATCTTTATTGCCCTGCGAGCTGTCCATATCGCTGCCTACATAGGCACCGCTGACCAGGAGATGACCTCCCGACTGGCAATAGGAAGTCAGTATGCGCTGCATGGGCGAGGAGAATGTTTTGTAGTAGGTATTGCGTGCCGGATTGCTGGAATTGTCTTCTTTCTCAAGTCCGAGGATATAGTCCACTATCGGATAATCCTCTAATGAGAGGATGCCCTTTTCCACAGCCTCGTCGCTGCATGAGACGAAGCTGTAATTTCCGGCTGCCTGGATGGCTTTGCCATGTACGAAGGGGTAATCGAAAGTGTTTCCGATGATTTTCATGCCTTCGTATTCGTCACTGCTCTCTCCCAGACGTCGTCCTGCTTCCTTCCGGCTAAAATTCTGCTGGGCGCCGCAGAGGGAGATGTCATAGAGATAGGGTACGCCGGGATCTTGTGACAAGTCGAAGCCTGCCGCATCGGGGGTGTCTATAACGCAGGCCCGCTGATGCGGTCGAATCCGTTGACGATAAGTATCTGTCCTTTTTCACGCTTTGCCTTGTAGGCGGCAAGAATTTCCGAAGGGAAGCTTTCGCCACCCCGGTTTACGGCGGTTACTTTAAAGGAATAGACGATGCCCGGTTCTATTTTTACGGTGTGGGATGAGGAGCTGACGCGTACGCCATTGTCAAATCCTCCACGACCGATACGTGTATATACAATGTATTCACGTGGTTTGGCAGTCGGCTCCAACGGGTCTTCCTCTCCTTGCCAGGAAAGCTCTAAAGTATTCTTCTTTTGACCGAAGCGGATGGCAAAGTGGCTGACGGGAAGGGGTTGGACAACGTAGTCTCTGCCGTGCTGGCTGCATATGTATTGCAGAATGGCTTTATAGAGCGCACGCCCGACGGTGAACTTGAAGTTAGGGTCATGTCCCAAGCGCATATCTGCGAAGTTCTGGTGCGACAACAGTTCTACGATGGTGGAAGGGACGGCGGGCAGGCGTGTTTCACTGTAGTTGCGGTTCCATAGGCTGCGGCGTGTCCAGTCTACGTTGAAGGTAGAGCGGATATCACGCTGCAACTGCGTTAGCAGAATGTCCGAAAGGTCACGGGAGGCATGGCGGTCTGTACCGGCATGCAGTCGGCCGTTGTTGAAGTTGGTGGTATAAATGCCGAGAGTGCCTATAATCTCATCTTCCTTACTGAAACCGGCATCGCTATGCAGGGCCATACTCATTTCAAAGGGGATGCCCAAACCTTCTTCCGTCGGGTTGAATAGTGATTTTCCTGCAAGGTAATTCACTGTACGGGAACGTACGTTGATGTCGTCGTTCATATCATTCTTTCCCTCATAGCCTCCATAGACGGGATAGGGCATGCCTGCCCATTGGGCAAAGTAGCGTGCGCCTTCCAGGTATCTGGGCAAGCCGCTGGTTTGTCCTCCGCGGGCAATGTTGCCCATGCCTCCTCCAAAGCGGACGGCATCGGCACAGACCACGCCTTTCTCTTTGCTTTCGTTGCTCAATACCACCATGCCATAGTCATTCCGGCCTTTGTCGAAAGTGAATGTGCCGAGGTACACCCATGTGCCGCCTCCTATTTGCTGGTTCACCTTGAACTCCGTGACGCCTCCATTGTGAAATACAAGATATTTGGCATCGCTTACGCTGCCCGGCAGTGTTTGGTAAGATACGTATACAGCATATTCTCCCGTTTCCGGAATATCGGTACCCATTCGGCAAAAGCCTTGTCTTTCTTCTTTTCAGTTTTGGCAAAGCGTGCCGTGCCGGAGAGGAAAGGGTTTTCATTGTCCTGATAGATTCGTTTCCGTTGGGCAAATCCGGGTCGGAAGGTCTGTTCCCAACGTGCTTTCCGGCTTTTCACGTCCAGATAAAGGGAACCTTGTCCTCCATGTCCGCTCAGGCTACCGTCATTGTCTACGATGACTTCCTGCTTCTGCGTGTCCCTTTCGCGGGGAGTGAATACATTGGCTCCTGCATTCTCTAGCATGGGCAGGAGGTAGGGCAGGATGAAGGATTGGGTGAACTGGTCTTCTGTAGTGCAGAACAGCCTCGGGCGTTGCCATCCCCATTTGTCCTTGTCATTGATATAATATTTCCCGTGGCTTTGCCAAAGGGCGATGTGGCGTCCTTCCAGTCCGCGGGTGATGTCGTAGGGGCGCGAGGTACGGGTTACCCAGGGGGTACCTTTGTATTCCAGGTGGCTGAACAGACGTGCCTTGTCTTTCTTCCCTTTCCGGTAGAGGTTGGGGATAAGCTCTTCGATGCTCTTCCCGTCAGCAAAGACGGTGAGGTCGAAATAGTTCACCGGTCCTGGCAGGATTTGTCCCAGATGGCGGTAAATGGCATCAACGGTTTCAGGCCGTAGAGGCTGGTAGGCAAAGCGCTCGTTTGTATAGACAAGCAATTTCTTCTTCCGGAAGTCAATGCGGAAACTATCCAGCTTGCAGGTACCGATGTTGGCCGTATGGGTGGTGTATTCCCTAAAGAATGTCTGGAGGCGTTCTTCCACATTCTGCTCTAGTTCTTGTGCCGGAAGGAGGAATCCACACAAGAGCCATATGCCGGTTAGGATAAGTTTTTTCATACTGATGAAATATTGAAGTTGCCAATATCTGCTTTTACCAGACGGTGGTGCGTGCAAAAGTACATAAAAGAAAGCTTCACTGATGAGCGGGTTACTTTCTTTTTATTATTTTGCAGACATATAAGTAAGTCTTAAGAATTAAAAAGCATTAATCGGCAATCTTTTTCAGTTCTGTCAGTTCCGTAACTTTGTCCGGATAGAGGATGGCGTTGTGCGCAGCCATTTGAGCTGCTTTCTTATGGATTGGGTCTATTCCTTCGGGAGAATATGGGTTTTCTGTTACATTCCGATGGGTCAATGCCTCAAACCATGTGCAGGCAGCTGTATATCTGCCTATGGTTAAGTCAAGGTGGTATCCGTCCCTATTCATATGGTCGCCGATAAAGGAGGTACGTGCATTTTGTATGGCGGTTCCCGAAGGGATAATTTTCTTGATACCCACCAGGTTGGCGGCTTTCTTTACTGCATCCACAATGCTGGTGTACATTTTCATTTGGTTCTGGTCATAGTTTTTGAATCCGGTGTGGTTGGCATTGGTAGCATAAGCCCATGTCTGGTGCATCATTAATACGGTTTCCTTTCCAATTCGTTCCCTAATATAGTTAACCAATTCAGGTAGGGAAGCTTTGTAGCTGTCATAGATACCAGACAAAGGGCTGGCCTGCTGAACACTGATATAGTCCCATTTCTCATCGGCCAGTGCTTTCTCAATAGTCATTGACCGGGTTTCTGTTTTTTCCCCGTCTTTCTCTACTTTGCGATAGGCATAGGCCGGAGCGTTGTTGCGTATGTTTTGTACGTGCCGTTCCAGTGAACATCCTCCGATAAACATATTGCCGATAATCATGGTGATACCTTCAGCTTCTCCCAGTTCGTGCAAATATTGCTCTACTGCATCTTGTGAAAAGCTGTTGCCTATTGCCAATACTTTGATGGTGTCGTTATTGGCATGGCATCCATTTGCAAACAATGTAAATGGTGTGAGTAGGAATAAAATGACAAGGATGTTGATAGCATACTTTTTCATAATGGGGTTTGTTTTTAAGTTTTGTCGTTTCGATAAATAAGTAACAAAATTATTTGATTGTTTTTATATCTGCAAATATTCTTTGGGAATATAAGAAGGCTGAGACATGAAAAAATGAGATGCATTGCCGGAGCAATACATCTCATCCTATTGTTAATATTTTATCCGTTTATAGCGGAATGTATTCCACAAAGGCTTCCATCGCCTCATAGGAAGCAAGTCCGAGGCTGTCATACAAGGCAGCTGTTCCGCGGTTACGGTCCTCGCTGCGTTGCCAGAACAGACGTTCGTCATTGCCCAGGAACGGTGCGCTTTCCATCTGCGATTGATGCTTCAGGATAGAGTTACGCTTGGCACGCAGTTCTTCCGGGCTGATGGGCACAGCCATCTCGATGTTTTCGATTTCCCATTCGGCCCATGCACCGCGGTACATCCAGATGCGGCATTCCTTCAACCATTTGGCACCTTCTTCTTTTTCCAAGTCAATGGCGGCAAATACGGCGTCCGTACAAACACGGTGTGTGCCGTGCGGGTCGGCCAGGTCGCCGGCAACGAAAATCTGATGGGGTTTCACTTCACGCAATAGGTTGCGTACAATTTCCACGTCTGCTTCGCTGATAGGATTCTTCTGTATCTTGCCCGTTTCGTAGAATGGCAGGTCAAGGAAATGACAGTGATCCAGAGGGATATTATTGTATGTACATGCAGTGCGTGCCTCGCCACGGCGAATCAGTCCCTTGATGGTCAAGATGTCGCGTGTATCCATGTCACCGTCTTTCTTCTCCTTCAAGTATTTACGGATTTCAGTATATTTGTCATTGATGACCTGGTCTTCGCTGTTGTTGAAGATTTGGTTGAACCCGTTGATGAAGTGCAGGAAGCGGATAACTTCTTCATCGCCTACGGCAATGTTACCGGAAGTTTCGTAAGCCACATGCACGTCATGTTTCTGCTCTACCAGACGACGGATGGTGCCTCCCATGGAGATAACGTCATCATCGGGATGCGGAGAAAATACGACCACACGTTTTGGATAGGGCTTTGCACGCTCAGGACGATAGGTGTCGTCAGCATTCGGCTTGCCGCCCGGCCATCCGGTGATGGTATGTTGCAGGTCATTGAATATCTTAATGTTCACGTTATAGGCTGAGCCGAACAATGCCAGCAGTTCGCTCAGACCGTTTTCGTTGTAGTCCTTGTTGGTCAGTTTCAGAATGGGTTTTCCGGTGAGTTGGCACAACCAGACGATGGCACTGCGGATGAGCTTGTCGTTCCATTCGCAGGAGGTTACCAGCCAGGGGCGTTGGATACGCGTCAAATTGGCGGCGGCAGACAAGTCGATAGCTACATGTGCATTGTTGTGAGTCTGCAGATAAGATGCAGGGATAGTATCTGTTACCGGACCTTCAACGCATTCTTTCACCTTTTGCGCTTTCTCCTCACCCCATGCCAGCAGATATATTTTCTTTGCCGAGAGGATGGTGGCTACTCCCATGGTGATGGAGCTGATGGGGGTATTTTCAATGCTACCGAACATCTTGGAAGCTTCATTGCGGGAGTCGTTGTCCAGCAATATCAGACGAGTGGTAGAGTTCAGGCGTGAACCCGGTTCATTGAAACCTATATTACCTACACGGCCAATGCCCAGCAAAGCGATGTCTAAGCCACCGAAACTTTCAATGCGCTGCTCGTAAAGACGGCAATATTCAAAGATGGCGTCTTTGGCGATGGTGCTGTCGGGGGTGAAAACATTCTGTTTGTCAATGTCCACATGGTCTATCAGCATTTCCTTCAATGCGTTGAAGTTGCTGTTGATGGCATTGGGAGCTAATGGATAATATTCGTAGAGGTTGAATATGACTACGTTGCGGAAACTTAATCCCTCTTCCTGGTGCATACGTACCAAGTCTGCATATACATTGCGCGGAGAGTTACCGCCTGCCAGTGCCAAGACACAGAAACGTCCCGCCTTTTGCTTGTCACGGATTAACTGTGCAATGTCAAGGGCAATCTGGTTGGCGCCTTCTTCCGCAGACTCATAAATATCTGTCGGGATTTTTTCCAGTCGGGTCAATACCGACGTTCAAATGCATTCTCAGGTCTATAGTACCTGGGGGAGACTCTGTTGAGAGTGATTTGAGAGCTTAGATTGGTTTTCATAAAATTTATTATTAATAAATGATTAAGTATTGAACTGTTCTTTCAATCAACAAATATACGAAAAACAATGTTCATCCGCATATTGCTGAAGATTAATTAAGAAATACTGGTCGTCCCATATCTCATATGGGTTTTGACGGTTGTACGGAAAGTGTCTTCGGTCATTCCATAAAGTCACGGCCAACCGCCACCGTGAGTATGGATTTACGTTGGGTCAACATAGGATTTAGGGGTTAGAATTATTAAATTAATCATGTTGTCGCTTTGACATTGTTTCGAAGGACAAAAATAGGTACTTTTTGGAGAAGATGTACTCCTTCTTTTGGGTATTTTCATTAAATACTCTAAAAAAGAGGATTTGGTGCATTTTGTATAATGTCTCGTTCGTTTGGGGTATAAGTGAGGATAATCATATAAAAATAGACCATTCATCGCACTTTTTGTCGTTTGGGTTTGTTATATTTGTGTGTGTTTATAAACTCTAAAATATCAATGTATGAAAAGCTGGAAAGTAGAAGCAGCCATCATAGCCGTGGGGCTGCTTTTGTTGGGAATCATGGTAAAAGGCGGTATCAACAATTTTGTGAATAAGGACCGTGTGGTCAGTGTGAAAGGGCTGGCCGAAATGGAAGTGCCTGCGACAAGGTAGTCTGGCCTCTTGTCTACAAAGACATAGGTAATGACCCTGCACTGCTTTATGCCAATATGGAGAAGAAAAACGCTGCGTCGTGAGTTTCCTTGAAAACAACGGTATTGAGAAGGAGGAAATCAGTATTGCACCGCCCGAAGTGATTGATATGCAGGCCGAACGTTACGTTGACCGCAACGTGGCCTATCGTTATAATGCCACGTCTGTCATCACTGTCACTTCCAAGAATGTGGATAGGGTGCGTAAGCTCATGTCGGGGCAGGCTGAACTCTTGAAGCAGGGTATTGCCATCACGGGAGGGGATTATAAATATAATGTGTCTTATGAATTCACCGGTCTCAACGAAGTGAAGCCCAGAATGATAGAGGAGGCCACGAAGAACGCTCGTGCTGCAGCCGAGAAGTTTGCCAAGGATTCGGACAGTGAACTGGGGAAAATCCGCAATGCCTCGCAAGGGCAGTTCTCCATAAGTGACCGCGATGCCTATACTCCTTATATAAAAAGCGTACGTGTAGTGACTACTGTGAACTATTATTTGAAGAAATAACGAACTCGTCCGCATCTTTCCAAGCGGGAAACTTTAGCCTGAACTCCTGCAGGGAGGAAAGGTTGAGGGAGGCGGTGGCAATCGCCTCTTCGTTGTCGGGCACAGTGGCAAGCACTTCCCCCTTCGGAGAGTAGACCACACTGCCTCCGCTGTGTGGAATGTCTCTGCCGTCCTTGCCGATACGGTTGACACCGCAGACATAACTGATGTTTTCCAGCGCGCGCGCTTGCAGCAGGATGTCCCAGACTTCCGGCGGGGAATGGGCCAGTTGGCGACGTAAATCAGGAGGTCGTATTCATTGCTCGTATTGCGGCTCCAGACCGGGAAACGAAGGTCATAGCATACAAGCAGCAGTATGTTCCAGCCGCGATATCGGATGATGGGACGCCGGTTACCGGAGGTGAAATGTTCTGTCTCGTGCCCCATCCGGAAGAGGTGGCGTTTGTCGTAATAGTAAGTATTGCCTTCGGGCGTAAGGAAGAATGCGCGGTTGTAGTAGGATGGCTTTCTGCCTTCCGAGGCTGTTTCGCAGGCAATATAGCTGCCGGCAAGAGCAAGCCGGTACTCTTCGGACCATTGGCGCAGTGTTGCGATGGTTTCTCCCGTTGTGGGTTCGGCCAAGCTGGCGGTGTCCATACTGAAGCCGGTGGAGAATGTTTCCGGTAAAACAACAATCTCCGTTGTTCCACGAAGAGTTTCTAACTTCTCGCGGAGACGACGGAGATTTTCTTGTTTATTTTCCCAGACGATGTCTGTTTGCAAGATGCTTATTCGCATGGCATTAATGCTTAATACCTGATTAGATATTTCCTAAATCAAAATTTTCGGGATTTTTTCCTTTAAAGTTCTTGAAGTACAGTTTTATCTCGCGCATATCCTTTTCGATGTCTCCGGTAGGCATGACAGCCTTGGTAGAGGAGATGGTCTTGGAAGGATAATCAATCCCGATAAGCATGATGGGCACTTGTGCTTTAAGTGCTATGTAATAAAAACCTTTCTTCCAGTTGGGATTGGCTTTACGGGTTCCTTCCGGTGTAATAGCCAGGTGGAAATGCTTGCTGTTTGCAAACTTTTCGGTCATTTGGTCCACTAAGGAAGATTTACGTCCCCGGTTCACCGGAATGCCGCCAACGGCTTTGAATATCAGTCCCAGAGGAAAAAAGAACCATTCCTTTTTCATCATGAAACTGGTCTTGCGACCGATGGCACCATAAAACAATTTACCGATAAATAAGTCCCAATTGGAAGTATGGGGTGCCGCACAAATTACACATTTGTCGTAGTCGGGCACCGTCACGTTTGTCTTCCAGCCCAGCAGGCGATAATAAATGAAGCTATAAAAGGCTTTCTTCATCTTATTTCAGTTTGCCCATTGCGTCAATAATTTCGTCTACTTTTGCATTGAAGTCAGCACGAAGTTTTTTGTAGAAACCTTTTACATTTCCTGGCTCGGTGTGGCTGATGCGGCTTATGAATTCATCTTGCATTTCAGAATTTCAGTCCATCAGTTCATCGGCTTTTGTTTGTCTGTTCCAGGCACATATAAGCTGTTTACAAGACACTCTGTGAACAATTCACCTGCAATATAGTTTATATTCTTCTTTAGTTCTTTTCTACTTGCCATAATCTTTACGTTTAAAATGAATAATCTGAATTATTTTCGGTAAAGATAATGTTTTTCTTTGTTAGTGTAGAGCAAAAAAGGGTTTTTATGTGTTTTTAATTTAGTAGTTTTGTGGAATTATTCCACAAACTGTGGACACATTCCACAGGGAAAAATGGAGGATGCCACCATGAATAAAGAACTGCCGTCTGCTTTTCTGCTTGATATATAGTTTGTTAGACGTAATGGATGAGATGGTGATAGATTGGCATCGGATTTGCTTTAATAGAAAGAAACAGGGTTAAATTTAATATACAAACAAGCATGAGACAGTTTTTTACGAAAAAAGAATTGAAACTAAAGAAGAAGAGGTTGCTGATGATGGTTGCCTGCATGGCGGTATTGTTGGCAGGTTACGTTATTCTGACTTGGCCTAAGAAGGTGGAATCGGAAGCTCCTACCGTGATTGTGGAATCTGCGGAAAAAGGAGATGTGGAGATATATGGCGAGTACGTGGGACGTATTCGCGCTCAGCAGTTTGTAGAGGTACGTGCGCGTGTGGAAGGGTATTTGGAGAATATGCTTTTCGCAGAAGGAACATATGTCACCAAGAACCAGGTACTTTTTGTGATAAACCAGGACCAGTATAGGGCAAAGGCTGACAAAGCTCGTGCACAGTTAAAGAAGGATGAAGCGCAGGCATTGAAGGCAAAGCGCGATTTGGAGCGTATCCGCCCCCTCTATGCGCAGAACGCTGCCAGCCAGCTGGATTTGGACAATGCCCAGGCTGCTTACGAGACTGCAGAAGCCTCAGTAGCGATGAGCCAGGCCGATTTGGACCAGGCTGAATTGGAATTGGGATATACGTTGGTCCGTTCTCCGCTATCGGGACATATCAGTGAAAGAAATGTGGATTTGGGAACATTGGTCGGACCGGGAGGCAAGTCCTTGCTGGCTACGGTTGTGAAAGTGATACGGTTCTGGTAGATTTCAGCATGACGGCATTGGATTACCTGAAAAGCAAGGAACGGAATATCGATATAGGGCGTCAGGACTCTACACGTTCCTGGCAGCCGAACATTACGATTACTTTGGCGGATAATACCGTCTATCCTTATAAGGGCTATGTGGATTTTGCCGAACCTCAGGTGGACCCTCAGACCGGAACATTCTCCGTGCGTGCCGAAATGCCGAACCCTAACAAAGTGTTGTTACCGGGGCAGTTTACAAAGGTTAAGCTATTGCTGGATGTACGTGAGGGTGCTGTCGCCGTTCCTCAAAAGGCGGTTACCATTGAGAAAGGTGGTGCATATATTTTTGTGATGCGCCGGGACTCTACGGTTGAAAAGCGTTTCATTGAACTGGGACCTGAATTTGGCAACAATTGGGTGGTTGAGCGTGGTCTGGTTGCCGGAGAACAAATTGTGACTGAAGGTTTCCACAAGCTGACTCCGGGTATGAAAGTACGTGCCAGGCTGCCGTTCCTAAAAAGGAGGAAGAGCAGACGAGTGATTCTCTGAACAAGCAGGTTGTTTCCGAAACGAAGCAGACTACTCCGGCTGAGAATAAATCAAAGGACAACAACCCTTCAAAGTAATGATGTTATGAAAGTAAGTTTCTTTATAGACCGCCCGGTATTCTCGGCGGTGATATCGATTGTGATTGTAATTGTCGGTATCATTGGCCTGACCATGCTGCCGGTAGACCAATATCCGCAGATAACGCCTCCCGTAGTGAAAATCAGTGCTTCCTATCCGGGAGCCAGTGCATTGACTGTTTCGCAGGCGGTGGCAACCCCTATCGAGCAAGAGATAAACGGTACTCCCGGTATGCTGTACATGGAGTCCAACAGTTCTAATTCCGGAGGATTTTCAGCTACGGTCACTTTCGACGTGTCTGCCGACCCGGATTTGGCTGCCGTAGAAATACAGAACCGTGTGAAACTGGCGGAGAGCCGTTTGCCAGCCGAAGTGATTCAGAACGGTATTTCTGTGGAAAAGCAGGCTCCCAGCCAATTGATGACTATCTGTCTGACTTCCAGTGACCCGAAGTTCGACGAAATTTATTTGAGTAACTTTGCTACTATCAATGTACTCGACTTGTTGCGCCGTATCCCCGGTGTGGGACGTGTTTCCAACATCGGTAGCCGCTACTATGCCATGCAGATATGGGCGTTGCCCGACAAACTTGCCAACTTCGGACTGACGGTGCAGGATTTGCAGAATGCCCTGAAGGACCAGAACCGTGAGTCTGCTGCGGGTGTTTTGGGACAACAGCCGGTGAAGGGACTCGACATTACTATCCCTATCACTACCCAGGGACGCTTAAGTTCGGCAAAGCAGTTTGAGGACATTGTGTCCGTGCCAATGCCAACGGTTCCATTATCCGTCTGCGCGATGTGGCGCGTGTTTCATTGGAAGCATCTTCATATAGCACGGAGAGTGGCATCAACGGTGAGAATGCTGCCGTTCTCGGTATCTATATGCTTCCCGGGGCCAATGCAATGGAAGTTGCAAAGAGCGTAAAGGCTGCTATGGAGGAAATCAGTGCAAATTTCCCTGAGGGGATGAGTTATGAGATTCCCTTCGACATGACGACTTATATTTCCGAATCCATTCACGAAGTGTACAAGACGTTGTTCGAAGCGCTGATTCTGGTGGTGCTGGTTGTATTTCTATCCTTGCAAAGTTGGCGTGCGACGGTGATACCGATTGTTGCGGTACCTATTTCCCTGATTGGTACCTTCGGTTTCATGCTTATTTTCGGTTTCTCTCTGAACATACTGACTTTGCTTGGATTGATTCTCGCCATCGGTATTGTGGTGGATGATGCCATTGTGGTGGTGGAGAATGTAGAACATCTTATGGAGACGGAGAAATTGAGCCCGTATGAAGCTACCAAAAAGGCGATGAACGGATTGGCAAGTGCCTTGATTGCCACATCGTTGGTGCTCTGTGCCGTGTTTGTGCCGGTAAGTTTCTTGAGCGGAATCACCGGACAGTTATACCGTCAGTTTACCATTACTATCGCCGTTTCCGTATTGCTTTCTACGGTAGTGGCCCTGACGCTTAGTCCCGTCATGTGTTCGCTCATATTGAAGCCCGACAGTGGAAAGAAAAAGAACATAGTTTTCCGCAAAATCAATGAATGGCTGAACTTGGGCAATCACAAATACGTGGCTGTCATTAACCGGGTCATCAGGAATCCCCGCCGCTTGATGAGTGCGTTCGGCCTGGTACTGGTTGCCATTTTCATTATCCACCGGTTGGTGCCTACCAGCTTCCTGCCGGTAGAAGACCAGGGCTATTTTAAGATAGAGTTGGAGTTGCCGGAAGGTGCTACTTTGGAGCGAACCCGTGTGGTGACCGACCGTGCCGTGCAATACTTGGAGAAGAATCCCTATGTGGCCTATGTGCAGAACGTGACGGGTAGCAGCCCCCGTGTGGGTAGCAACCAGGCACGCAGTGAGCTGACGGTTATTCTGAAACCGTGGGAAGAGCGTAAGGGGATTTCCATCGATAAGATAATGGAGAATGTGGAGAAGGATTTGAAGGAATATCCCGAATGCAAGGTCTATCTTTCCACGCCTCCGGTCATTCCGGGATTGGGTACCTCGGGAGGTTTCGAAATGCAGCTTGAGGCGCGTGGAGAGGCGACGTTTGACAACTTGGTGCAGGCGCAGATACGCTGATGTATTATGCCAGAAGCATAAGGAGCTGACGGGGCTTTCATCATCCTTGCAGTCTGAAATACCGCAACTTTATTTTGATGTGGACCGTGATAAGGTGAAAATGCTGGGTGTGCCCCTGGCGGATGTATTCTCTACCATGAAGGCCTATACCGGTTCAGTATATGTGAATGACTTCAATATGTTCAACCGTATATATAAGGTGTATATCCAGGCCGAGGCTCCTTATCGTGAGCATAAGGACAATATCAACTTGTTCTTTGTAAAGGCAAAGGACGGAGTGATGGTGCCGCTTACTTCCTTGGGAAATGCCTCTTATACCACCGGTCCGGGCAGTATCAAGCGTTTCAATATGTTTACCACTGCCGTCATCCGCGGTTCTGCGGCACAAGGCTACAGTTCCGGCCAGGCAATGGAGATTATGGAGCAGATTGCACGTAACCACTTGCCGGACAATATCGGTCTGGAGTGGAGTGGCCTTTCCTATCAGGAAAAGAAGGCGGGAGGACAGACGGGTCTTGTGCTTACGCTGGTATTCCTTTTCGTATTCCTCTTTTTGGCTGCGCAATATGAAAGTTGGACGGTGCCTATCGCTGTATTGCTTTCACTGCCGGTTGCCGCTTTGGGTGCCTATCTGGGCGTTGTGATATGCGGATTGGAGAATGATATTTATTTCCAAATCGGCTTGGTGATGCTGGTGGGGCTTGCGGCAAAGAATGCCATTTTGATTGTGGAGTTTGCCAAGGTGCAGGTTGACAAGGGAGGAGACTTGATACAGTCTGCCATCCATGCTGCCCAACTCCGTTTCCGGCCTATCCTGATGACTTCCCTCGCCTTTGTATTGGGAATGCTTCCTATGGTGTTGGCAAGCGGACCGGGCTCGGCGAGCCGTCAGGCCATCGGTACGGGTGTTTTCTTCGGAATGATATTTGCCATTGTATTCGGTATTGTGCTTGTACCGTTCTTCTTTGTCCTGGTATACAAGACAAAAGCCAAAGTGCAGCATAAGATTAAGAAAGACTGATTTTAAAGACAACGTTTATGAAAAGAAAGAACATATATATTATTTTGTTGCTGAGTATGTTTGCCCTTACCTCATGCAAGGTGGGCAAGAGCTATGTGCGTCCGGAGATGGCATTGCCGGATAGCCTGGCACAGCAGCAGGATAGCATGAGCATAGCCGATGAACAGTGGCAGGCGGTTTATACGGACAGCACGCTGCGTGCTTTGATAGACCGTGCTCTGGAATATAACAAAGACATGCTGATTGCAGCTTCCCGTGTCAAGGAGATGGCTGCCCAAAAACGTATCAGTGTTGCCAACCTTCTGCCGCAGCTCACCGGAAAGGTGGAGGCTGAGCGCGAGGTGGAGAATTACGGTGGTCATAGCCGTGATGTAGGCAATACTTACGAAGCCAAGGCGTTGCTCTCTTGGGAACTGGACCTTTGGGGAAACTTGAGATGGAAGAAAGTGGCTGCTGTGGCCGAATATTTGCAAAGTGTGGAGGCGCAGCGTGCGTTGCGCATGACCATCGTTGCCGAAGTGGCGCAGGCTTATTATGAGCTGGTAGCCTTGATACGGAACTGGAGATTGTGCGCCAGACACAAAAGGCGCGTGAAGAGGGAGTGCGCTTGGCGCGTATCCGTTTTGAAGGAGGGCTGACCTCGGAGACCTCTTATCAACAGGCTCAAGTGGAGTTGGCTCGTACGGCTACTCTTGTTCCGGATTTGGAACGCCGTATCTCTCTGAAAGAAAATGATATATCCTTCCTTGTGGGGGAATTCCCTACCCGTATCAAGCGTGTCAATTTTCTGCAGGAACTGGATGTGCCGGAGTCCTTACCGGTAGGTCTGCCTTCCGATTTGTTGGAACGTCGCCCCGATGTCCGTGTGGCGGAGCAGCAGTTGAGCTGAACATGCCAGAGTGAAAGTTGCTTATACCAATATGTTCCCCCGTTTGGCCCTGACCGGACAATTTGGATTGGAAAGTGATGTGTTATCCAATTTCCTGGAATCTCCCTATTCCTTATTGAATGGGGCAGTCTTGGCACCACTTTTCGGTTGGGGAAAGAACCGTGCTGCATTGAATGCACAGAAGGCTTCTTTTGAAGCCGAAGTGCATAGCTATGAAAAGACAGTGCTGAATGCTTTTAAGGAAGCGAAGAATGCCATTGTAGATTTCAATAAGATAAAGGAGGTCTACCAACTGCGTGCCAAACTTGAACGTTCTGCCAAGGGATATGTGGATTTGGCACAGTTGCAATACATCAACGGCGTCATCAATTATATGGATGTGCTCGATGCCCAGCGTGGTTATTTCGATGCCCAAATAGGGGTGAGCAATGCCATCCGCGACGAACTTATTGCCATGGTAAATGTCTATAAGGCATTGGGGGGTGGCTGGCAAACCGAATGACGTGTGATTAAAGAAGACAGCAAGGGCGTGTATGTACCGAAATATTTGATGGTATATACACGCCCTTGTTCTATAATTGGCTTATTTCATCTAGGATTCTGTATTTAGAGTCTCCTTGTTTTCTTTCTTTTCCTTTGCCTTTTCTACTTCAAGAGCTACGTTTACAGCATTCATGCCTTTAAGGCCACGTTCGAGGTCGAACGTCACAATATTGTTTTCTGCTATATCTGTCAGCACATTGTTAATGTGGAAAAAGTATTTTTCGACCCCGGATAAGTCCTTGATGAAGCCGAAGCCTTTCGATTCATTGAAAAACTCGATACGTCCTCTGCGGATGACCGGTTCTTCCTTGTCTTTTTTGGGAGTTGATATGACGATTTCTTCCAGCTTTATTTCTTCTTTGGGAGTGTTTTCTGCCGGAGGAGTAGAGGTTATCATGCCGTTTTCGTCAACATAGGCAATCATATCTTCAAAGCTATTGGCTTTGTTGGATAGTTTTTTTTCTTCTTTCTTTTTTTT